>Ga0118677_10004701_pt1 | contig 24590 bp, 20 predicted proteins | sample AliMusrvi5mmetaG_FD_86154 | JGI IMG/M metagenome (GOLD analysis project Ga0118677, IMG submission 86154)
TCCGCCTCTTAGGCCAATGGATGTCGGTGGACGCTGCCCCGGTGCTGCTCGACCTTGCAAAGAGTGTCAAGGACCAGAAATACCAAGTGCGAGCCGTGCGCGCCTACATCCGTTTGGCTCGGCAGTTCGTCATGCCACAAGCCGACCGCACGGCCATGTGTCGCACGGCCTTGGAGATTGCTCAACGGCCCGACGACAAGCGTTTGGTGCTGGAGATTCTCCTCCGTTATCCGAGCCAGGAAATGCTGGCGCTGGCCCTGGAAGCCTCCAAGACGCCGGAGTTGAAGGACGAGGCCGCGACGGTGGCGATCGGAATCGGCCGCAGCAAGGGTGGTGACTCCATCGAGCTTCGCAAGGCATTGGCCCAGGCTGGCCACAAGGCCGTGAAGCTTGAAATCCTCAAGGCCGAGTACGGCGAGGGCACCCAGACGAAGGACGCGACTGCCATCCTCCGCCGTCACGCCCACAACTTCCGCGTGATCTTCCTCCCTTCGTCCAACTACAATGAAACCTTTGGCGGCGACCCGGCCCCCGGCGTCGTCAAGCATTTGAAAATCCACTATCGCATCGACGGCAAAGAAGGGCAGGTCGTGTTGAACGAGGATGCCACCGTCGTGTTGCCGATGCCGAGATAGCCGATCCTACAGCACCACCGATCCCTTGGGCGTTTTTCGCGGAGCGGGAGACGCGACGGGGCTTTCAAAGAGATCGCGATCGGGCCAGTCGCGAGTGGCATCGATCGACTGACGGATCTTGTCGATGATCTCCGACGCGGCTGGCGGCCGATCCGGCGCTTGCCCATCTGAGTTCAAGAGCAGAACCCAGTCGATGCCATCGGAACGATGCTCGATGTAGGTCCGCACACCCGCAGCCAAGCCACTCTTGTGAAATTGAATTCCGCGCGGTTCTTCGGTTACGGAGTCCCAGCCTAAACTGACGTGCGAACCGCCGCGCCGCGGCATCAGTGGGAGAGGAGGCACGGCAAGCATTTGTTGCCGCGCGGCAGAAGTGAGAAACGGCTTGCCGCGGGTGCCGCTGACGGCGGTGAGAAAGCGGGCCAGATCGACGATCGAGGCGAGCCAGTTACCGGCCGGCGCAGCGATAAGCTCGCGGCCGCCGGGTAGCTCTCGGCCGCCCGAGCCGTAGCGATGGGCCTCGTGGGCCGCGTAAGCCGGGGCAAGCTGCTCGATCCGCATCTCGTTGATGCCCATGGGCCGAAGCACTTCCTGCCGCACATAGGTTTCATACGGCTGGCGGGCAGAACACTGGACAACCAGCTTGGCCAAAAAGTAGCCGAAGTTCGAGTAATGAGTCTCGCTGCCGGGCGCAAAATCCAGCCGCTGACTCAGTCCATAACGCAAAACCGCATCGGCCGAGAGAGGCAACTTCTCCGCGGCAGCCTTGGATATCTTCTGCGTCTGGCGGAGCACGTCGCTGTGGTACTTTGAATTCCAGCCGCCCGCGTGAAGTAGCAGTTGCCGCACGGTAATCTTTTGAACCTGAGAATCGATGGTTGGCCGGCCCAGGGGACGCGGCTTGCCCAACAGCGGATAGACCGCATCGTCAAGCGACAGCTTCCCTTGATCGACCAGACGAAGCACCGCAACGGCCGTGATCGTCCTGGTGATGGTAGCGGTACAGAAGAGTGTGTCGAGGGTCACCGGCTCGCGAGTTTGAGCGTTGGCCATGCCGTAGCCCCGGGCCACGAGCAACTTGCCGTCTTTAGCAATCGCTAAAGCACCGCCGGGAATTCCCCGGGTTACGAGGGCCTCGTTCATGATGTCGTCAAAGGCTGGCAATCCTTGGCCAACCGGTGCGGAAACTCGATTCACCACCGGGGACGGTTGGGGAGCCGCAGGCGCGGCGAGGGCCGGCTTTGGTGAGGAATCATTTTTTGAATGCGAAGAAGAGCCGTGCGGCACGACTGCAATCGGATGCTTGACAGCGACTCCCGCACGCGCTTCAGCAGCCAGACTTGAAGTATCCGCGAACCCCGGAAGCAACGTTATGATCGGCACGAGAATAAAGCAGAAACCAATGCCAAGCCAATTTTGATGCATGAGGTTTGATTGCTCCAGGTTCTTGGTAGCTTCTGATGCAACACTTTCCGCAACAAAAACAACTTACGCGGGCTTGCCATAAAATCCTTTTCGACGCTGAAGCGTGTATTCATGCAATGCCTCTTCAATCACGGGAAACGCCGCCGCCGCAGGCAAAAAATCATCGACTTCCACGGACTTTCCCTCCAACGCCTTGTAGTCTTGGAAAAACCGCCGGAGCATGTTCAGCCACGGCGACGGAAGCTCCGATGCCTCATTGTAAACTGCATAAACAGGATCGTCTGGACAAACAGCAACGATTTTATGGTCACGCTTGCCGCTATCCAGCATCGTCATCAAACCGATGGCACGGGCATTCATTATTGTGAGCGGGGCAACCGGTTCCTGGCAGAGAACCAAGACGTCCAAGGGATCGCCATCTTCGGCTAGGGTTTGGGGAATTAGACCGTAATTTGCCGGATAGTAGACCGCTGAATACAACATGCGGTCAACCTTCAGCAGGCCAGTCAATTTGTCGAGTTCGTATTTCACCGTCGATCCCATGGGGATCTCGATTACGGCCGTAAACTGCGAGGGAAGGTCTTGACCGGGAGTTACGTCGTGCCAGGGATGTGTCATGATTTTGCTTTCTTGTGGAAACCAGGATTTTACTGGAAAAGAGAGGTACGATCAAGCTATCCCCATGAAGCAACCTATATGTAAGCATTGATGACACCTGTTACGAGGGGGGCAAGGGCCTGTCCTAGAATTCAAATTCTTGGTTATTAGCAAGATTTCGGATTTTGCGGTAACGTGGTATAATGGCTCAGGCGAACGGTACAAACCAAATCCACATTTTTTTCCTCGCGGGAGTATTCCAATCATGTCACTCGGCAAAAGTTATTGGTTAGTTGGAGTGGGTTCCTTGGCCCTACTTTCCAGTTTGGGTATGGCGGGCGAAACTGTTCCCACAGTCCCTGCGGATAAGGGGAACGTTCCGGCGGCCGAAAAAGATGCAAAGCTTGCAGCCGCCAGCGAATCGCCTGCGGCCGCCAAGGAATCAGTCGAACAACTGATCGAGCAGCTCGACGCGGCGGATTATGAGACGCGCGAGGCGGCGTGTGGAAAGCTCGCAGCAAAAGGGAAGGCGGCCATTGCGGCGATCGAGAAGGCAGCCGCACATGGCAATTTGGAGGTCTCGAGCCGCGCAACGACGATCTTGGGAAAGCTGCTAAAGTCTTCCGACGAGGCCACGGCGAAAGCGGCAAACGAGGCACTGCAACATCTGGCCGATAGTGACAGCCCCGCTGCCGCGCGTAAAGCCAAGTCGATCTTGGATAAGAAGAACGGACTGAAGGGCAATGCCCCAGGCATGGGAGGCATCGTCATGCCGGGCAACGGCTTCGGTCAAATCATCATCAATGGCGGGCAACTGAACATTGGCGGCGGTGGAGCCATGCGGACCATGAGCGTCAAAAATATCAACGGCGTGAAGGAGATCAGCGCTAGCGAGGATGGCAAGTCCGTGAAGATCCAGGATGATCCGGCCCAGGGCATCAAGATTGAGCTTACCGAAAAGCAAAACGGCAAGGAGGTCACGAAGAAGTATGACGCAAAGAATGTCGAAGAGTTAAAGAAGAAACAGCCGGCGGGTTACGAGCTTTATAAGAAGTACGGCGGCGAACAAGCCGGCAACGGGATCATGCAGCTTGGCATCCAGGCCGGTGGCGGAAATCTTCAAATTCCGGGCAATGCCTTTCCCGCCATCCCGCTCATGCCGGCAATGCCAGCGATGCCCTTGCAACCTGGCCAGCCGTTGATTCCCATTCCTGCGGTGCCCGCTGCCGCGGCGCCGCAGGGCAATAACTCACAGGTTGAGGTTGCGACCCTGTTGGTGAAAAATCTTTCTTCCCGACTTGACCGACTGCAAAAGGCCGAGACCTGTAAAAACGCTTCGCCGGAATCCAAAGCTGAGTTGAAGAAGCAGATCGACGAGCTTTCCAAGCGACTCGAGGATCTTCGCGGGCAATTAGGCGATAAGTGAACGGGCATGAACAAAATCGAGCGTCTTTCGGCCGTTCTTGAAGGCAGGCAACCCGATCGGTTGCCTGTCTCTTTCTGGTATCACTTTGGCCCCGATGCCGTTTGGGGGCGAAAGGCCATCGAGGCCCACATTCGCCACGCCGAGACCTACGATCTCGACTTTTTGAAGGTTATGTGCGACGGGCGGTATCCGCTGCCGCACTGCGCCGATGGCATTATCGACGAGGTCTCCGACTTGGACCGGATTGTCCCCATGCGGGGCGACGAGGACATTTTTGGACGGCACCTGGAGGTGCTTCAGGCTTTATCTCAGCGATTTGACGGTGAGATGTGGATGGCGACCACGATCTTCAATTCGTGGAGCACGCTTCGCCGGCTGATGGCCTCGGACCTCGATGTCCATGGCCCGCCGACGCGGGGGAGAGTTGCCGATCTCCGCGACGCTAAGCTCTCTAAGTTCCTCGCCGTGGCCCCTGACGTTCTGGTCAAGGCCCTCGATGCCATCACGCAAACTTTGGGAAACTTTGCCCGTAATTGCCTGGCTGCTGGCGCTAATGGAATCTATCTCTCGGTTCGTGACGACTGGGTCGATACGCCCGAGAACGGGGTAGGCGTGTACGATCGGCTGGCTTGCGGCGACGACCTGAAAATCCTCGCTGCCGCATCAGGTGGAACCTTGAATATCCTGCATGTCTGCGGCAAGCCGCTGGATTTCAGCAGATTTGGGCACTACCCGGTTCAGGCCCTGAACTGGGCCGACCGCATCGGCGGACCGCCGATCGCCGAAGTGGCATCCTGGCTTGGCCCGGCAATTTGCTCTGGTATCGACAACCTGGGAACTCTGGTGAGTGGATCACCCAGCGATATCGAACGTGAGGTGGCCAACGCGGTTGAGCAGGCAGCAGGACGGCCAATCGTGATCGCGCCGGGTTGCACCTTCGACGGGCACGCGGTTCCACCGTCCAACCTGCGAGCCATTCGCCAGGCGGTTGACCGTTTGACCTAAGTACCTGTCCAACATTAACTTCGTATTATTGTGGTGCGGCCGTCCCGGCTGCATGTGCAGGCGAGACGCCCGCACCACAAGTTGTTTTTTGACGAGCGCTAACCTGTCGGCTACGGGTTCTGATGTGCTTCGACAGATCAGCCTTCGGACGGCGCGTTCTCGCGCCCGACAATTTCCTGAGCTGCCTGGAGTTCCGCGAAACCGCCCGTCATGGCAACTGGGACAATCACTTGGTGGCTTGTCACTTGGTGGCTTGTCACGGAGCTGTTCGCGTGGCAGAATGATGGAACTACCCGCCGAGCAATATCCCACCTGAATCGCTTCCTGGAGTCCGACCTTTGGCTTTGCCCAATTCCACCCTGCGCCGTTGGATTGTCGTGGCAGTTAAACTGCTGATCGTGGCGGTTGTGCTCTGGCTGGCGTGGGGCACGATGAAGCAATCCTGGAACGACCTACACGAGCGGTCGCTGAGTTTCAACTGGCTGGCCCTGTCCGGCGGACTTTACCTCCTGGCCTTGCTGCCCGAGGGACTCTTTTGGCATTGGGCCTTGAAGGCATTGGGGCAGGACGTCGGACTGCTGGAAACGCTGCGGGCCTATTACATTGGACACCTGGGCAAATATGTACCTGGCAAAGCAATGGTGATCGTGCTTCGCACGGGTTTGATCCATAGCCATCGGGTCGATACGGGGATTGCCGTCGCCAGCGTCTTCCTGGAAACACTCACGATGATGGCCGTTGGCGCTTGCATCGCCGTGCCAATCCTGGCCATCTGGTTCACGCATCACCCGGCCATCATCGCTGCCGCCTTGGCAACGGCCATCGCCGCCGGGTTGCCGAAGCTGCTAGCCGACCCCCAACTACTGACCGCCTTGGCGGTGGTGGCAACGGCTATCATCGCCGGTTTGACGCTGCCCCCGGTCTTCTCGCGGCTAGCTCGACTGCTGGGTGTAGGTCGTTCGTCGCCGAGCGTGGCTCAGAAGCTGGCTGGCTTCGATTATCGAACATTGATCTGTGGCTGGATGGCTATGGTGGCCGGTTGGGTCGTGATGGGGACAAGTCTTTGGGCCATGCTTCGCGGCTTGGGCTGCGAGACCAATTTAGTACAATCGTGGTATTTGTACACGGCGATCGTCGCCATGGCGGTCGTGGTCGGATTTGCTTCCATGATTCCTGGTGGATTGTTCACTCGCGAGGCGGTATTCACTCTGCTGGCTCCGGTGCTGGGTGGCGATCCTAGTACGGCACTGATCGTGGCCGCTGCCCTGCGACTGACGTGGCTGGTGGCGGAGCTGCTGATTTCCGCTATCCTATATTCCTTACGTTGTGTGCTTCCTAAGTTGTAGGGTGGGCCGAGTGAAACGAGTCCCACCATGAGAATTTTCTAGTAAAATGGTGGGACTCGCTGCGCTCGGCCCACCCTACGCTTGCCGTTGGCGCTTATTGATGACCTTTTTCATAACAGAAACTAGGTTGTGAGGTAATGAAAACCATGTTGTCCATCGTCATTCCCGTGTACAACGAAGCCGAGAGCCTCGAAGCTCTGCATCGCGAGATCCGTGAGGTGGCGACGGCCAACGGCTACGAGCTTGACCTGATCTTTGTCGATGATGGTTCCAAGGACAATTCCTGGGAAATCATTTGCCGCTTGGCCACAGCCGATCCGCAGGTGCGCGGCATTCGCTTCCGCCGGAACTTCAACAAGGCGGCTGCCCTGAGCGCCGGCTTTGCCCTCGTTCGCGGCGAGATGGTCATGACACTGGACGCCGACCTCCAGGACGATCCGCACGAGATCCCCCGGTTTCTCGCCGCCATGGAAAATAATCTCGACGTGGTCAGCGGCTATAAACAGGTCCGCCATGATCCTTGGCACAAGGTCTTGCCGTCAAGGGTTTTCAATGGTATGGTCAGCGGCCTGACAGGCGTGAAACTGCACGACCATAACTGCGGCATGAAGTGCTACCGCCGTGAGGTGCTGAGCGAAGTGCGACTGTACGGCGAACTTCACCGCTTTGTGCCGGTGCTGGCGGCCGGCCGCGGATTCCGTGTCGGCGAGATCGTCATCAAACATCGCGCTCGCAAGTTTGGACAGTCGAAATACGGTTTTACCCGTTTCGTGAAAGGTTTTCTCGATCTGCTGACGGTTAAGTTTCTCACTGGCTACGGGCAGCGTCCGCAGCACTTGCTGGGCACAATCGGTCTATCGTCCTTCGTGCTAGGAGCACTGTGGGCAATCGGGTTGGCGTTTTACTGGGTCGTTTCCAGGATGGCGATTTTCGGCCTCGTACCGGTTAACTTGCATGAAAGCCCCGCGCCGTTGTATGCGATCGGCCTGCTGCTGATGGGCGCGCAATTCATGTCGATGGGCTTCCTGGCAGAGCTGTTCATCGCCTATCAAAAACCGGACCAGATACCTTATTCAATATCCGACCGCACACCGGAACGAGAATGAAGAACATGGACAGCCAACCTCAAACTGATTCTCATGCCGCCTTGCGGCGATCCATTTACGGCATTCTGATCTGCATTGGCTTGGGCGCAATGCTCGGCCGCATCCTGGCGGTCGATTCGGTCGATTTCCGTCGCGCGGCCGACACCAAGTTCAAGAAGGAACTGGACGCCAAGCGAATCGAACTCCAGCACCAGGATCTGACCGCCGTGGAGATCGACTACGCGCTGCTGCGCGAGGAGACCGATCTGGCCGTTCGCAAGGGTGTCTGGAGGCCATTTCAAAGCGGCAACGATCGCAGTCGCTGGTGCGCCGTGCGGGCCTTGGTCGAACCCGACTTGCAAGTCCCCGGCGCGCCCTACGCCATCGACAAGGTCGTCGAGATCGACAAGGCATCCAAGCGTCCGAAAAATCCCGGCTGGGACACGATCGACAAGGTTTGGCTCAAAGGCCACTTTTATTCCAGCAAGCCGCCCCTGCTTTCCACGCTCATGGCGGCCGAGTACTGGGTAATCTACCACGTCACGGGTAAGTCGCTGGGCACGCACCCTTACGAAATCGGCCGCTTCATGCTGATTACGATCAATGGGGCCTGCCTGCTGCTAATATTCATCTTCACGGCCCGGCTTATCGAACGCTTGGGCACGACCGACTGGGGACGGATCCTGGTTATGGCGAGTTGCGTATTTGGTACGTTTCTGACAACATTCACGATTACGATTACCAACCACCTGCCGGCCGCAGCGTGTACGGCGGTGCTGCTGGACGCCCTGATGGCGATTTTGCTCGATGAGGATCGCCGCACGTGGACGTTCATCGTTGCCGGATTCTTTAGCGCAATGTTGGTTGCCAACGAGCTTCCGGCGGCAGCCCTCTCCGCGGCGGTAAGCGCGGTCCTTCTCTGGCTGGCGCCGCGGAAGACGTTGATCGCCTACCTACCCCCCGCCCTGCTGGTCGCTGCTGCGTTTTTCGGCACGAACTGGATCGCCGTGCAGAGTCTGACACCTCCTTATATGCATCGCATCGAGGGCGACAACTGGTATGATTACGAGAATTCCTACTGGAAAAATCGCCAGGGGATCGATCAAGGCGAGAAGTCGGCCGCCGTCTATTCTTGCAACGTGCTAGTCGGCCACCACGGCATCTTTTCGCTCACGCCCATCTGGTGGCTGAGTTTGCTGGGCGGCACTCTCTGGTTGCATCGCGGCGACGGGCGTTTAAAGTTGTTCACTCTCTTGGCCCTGGTTGTGACGCTCGTTTGCCTCGCGTTTTACTTATGGTGGCCCACGGTCGATCGGAACTATGGTGGCAATGCCAGCGCATTTCGCTGGGTCTTCTGGATGGCGCCGATGTGGTTCATGCTCATGTTGCCTGCTGCCGACCTGCTGAGCCATCGCCGTTGGTCGCGGGGCGTGGGGTTGGCGCTCCTGGCCCTCTCCGTGCTCTCTGCAAGCTATCCCACCTGGAACGCCTGGTCTCCGCCGTGGATTATGAATTTCATGGGCTATATGGGGTGGTTATGAATTGTGCTTTCCCGTTGCCAGCGGGTTTCAATGCCGGCCCGTCGCTGTTCCAAATCGCGGATCTTATAGGCAACTAACTCAGCCACGGTTGACCGCGGATCAGTTTTCCCCTATCGTGGTGGCATCCTAATACAACACCAAGGATCGTTCCATGTACACCCTGGCCGCTGTCCTGTGCTCTGCAACCCTCCTCGCTGCTCCCACAAAACCCATGCCACAAATTCCAGAACTTAAATACCAAAAATTTACGCTCGCCAACGGTCTGGATGTCATCCTGCACGAAGACCACTCATCACCGATTGTCGGCGTCAACCTCTGGTATCACGTCGGTTCCAAGGACGAGCGGCCGGGCAGGACCGGGTTTGCACACCTTTTTGAACACATGATGTTCCAGGGTTCAAAGCACTTCGACAAGGTCTATTTCGGACCGATCCAGTCGGTGGGTGGGCGGTTGAACGGCTCAACCGCCATGGACCGCACGAACTATTGGGAGACCGTGCCGTCCAATTACCTGGAACTGGCCCTGTGGATGGAATCGGACCGCATGGGCTTTCTGCTCCCGGCCATGACGCAAATGAAACTCGATAATCAGCGATCCGTGGTCAAGAACGAGCGTCGTCAGAGCTACGAAAATCGTCCTTACGGCCTAGTCCACGAAACGATCCTGGCTGCGCTCTATCCGCCCGATCATCCCTACAGTTGGCCGACGATCGGCTCGATGAAAGATATCAGCGAGGCCTCGCGAGAGGACATCGCTGACTTCTTCCGACGTTACTATCACCCCGCCAACGCCAGCCTCTGCATCGCCGGGGACTTCGATCCGCTGGAGGCCAAGCGTTTAGTCGAGCAGTATTTCGGGCCCATTCCCGCCGGTCCCAAAGTCGTGCATCCCAAGCCTTGGACGCCCGAGTTGAATGCAGAAACGCGGATTCATATCACCGATCGCGTCGGTCTGGCTCGGGTTTACCTTGTCTGGCCGACGCCGCGGCATTTCACGCCCGAAGACGCCGCTTTGGATGTGCTGGGCCATGTGCTGGCCAGCGGCAAGACTTCACGCCTCTACCGCGCATTGGTCCGCGAGAAGCAGATCGCCCAAGACGTGCAGGCCAATCAGGATGGCCAGGAGTTGACCAGCGAATTCGCCGTTGTGGCCACGATCCGCTCCGGCCACACGATTGCCGAGGTCGAGGCTGCCATCGCAGCGGAAATCGACCGCATCAAGGCCGAACCGCCCACAGCCGAAGAAATGGATCGAGCCATCAACACCTTTGAAGCACGTCTCGTACGGTCGCTGGAATCGGTCAGCGAGTTTGGCGGGCGGGCCGACCGATTGAACCTTTACAACATCTATACCGGCGATCCGGGCTACATGGCCAAGGACTTCGGTCGCTACAGTTGCGTCAACGCCGCCACAGTCACGCAGATGGCCAAGCAATTCCTGGGGCCGAACCGTGTGGTCGTCGAGGTCGTGCCGGGAAGCGAGATTTCCATTCAGCCCAATCCGCTGGTCGTAGCCGAAGCAGTCCGCGCAAAGATGGCCACCAAGCTCCCCTCTATCTCTGGGAGAGAGACCGGGGGTGAGGGCACTGGCCGCGAGTCGCTGCCGGAAGGCACCGCCGAACCGAAGTTCAGCCTGCCGCCTGTCAAGCGGGCCTCACTTTTCAACGGAATGCAACTCCTGTTGGTGGAAAAGCATGAATTGCCGGTGGTCAATCTGCATGTCGTTTTTCCTGCTGGCCGTGGTAACGACGGCAAGGAGATGCCGGGACTTGCAGAAATGACGGCCGCAGTCTGGGATGAAGGCACGGCCAAACGCACGGCCGAGCAGATTGCCTCGGAACTAGGTGGGATCGGCGCCAACGTTTCGGTCACCGCCGATTGGGATACGACCAGCGCAAGGCTCTTCTCACTGAAGCGACACCTGCCCAAGGCATTGGAAATCTTTACCGATGTCCTCCGTGAACCCAACTTCCCCGAGCAGGAACTCCATCGCCAGCAAATTAATGCTCTCGGCCGTTTGACCCAGATTCGCAATGAACCGACGCTATTGGCCTCGTTGGCCGCCGCGCAGCTTCTCTACGGGTACGATCATCCTTATGGCCATCCGCCATTGGGTAATCCGGCCATCATCAAGGGACTCAAGCCAGCCGACCTGAAGCGTTTTTTTGAAACGCATATTCGGCCCGAGCAGGCTGCGGTCATAGTCGTAGGTGACATTGCGATCGACGAGCTTAAGCAGCAGCTAGAAAAATCGCTGGGAACCTGGAAGTCGGTATCGCCTGTGCCGGCCAAGCCTGACTTCACATTGTCCCGGTCGAAACCTACGCGGCTGGTGCTGATCGACAAGCCGCACGCGGCCCAGTCGGTGATCCACCTCGCCTTGGTCGGCACGCGGCGCAATACGGCCGATTTCTTCCCGTTGAATGTAATGAACATGGTTTTCGGCGGACAGTTTTCCAGCCGCTTGAACATGAACTTGCGAGAGCAGAAGGGTTACACCTACGGCGCCCGTAGTGCTTGGGATTGGCGCGTGAATGAACGTGGGCCGTTCGTGGCCACGGCGAGCGTGCAGACGGCCGTCACCGCGCTGGCCTTGGCGGAGTTTCTCAAGGAGTTGGACGGCTTGGTCGGCGCCCGGCCAGTGGATGAAAAGGAACTCGATTTCTGCAAGAAGTACGTCAGCCGCGGCTACACGGCCGGCTTTGAGACTCCCTCGCAGGTTGCCACGCAACTGGAGACGCTCTTTGCCTATAAGCTACCCGACGACTACTTCAATACCGTCGTGCCAGGCGTTCGCGCCGTGACTGCGGAAGATACCATGCGGGTGGCGAAGAAATATCTGGCCTTGGACCACATGGCGATCATTGTCGTCTGCGACTTGGCGAAGATCGAACCGGAACTGCGCAAGCTGCCTATCGGCAAGGATCTGTCGGTCATGCACTTCGACGGTGACTTCCGGTTGCTGCCTGTGAAGCCTTGACTCAGTCCAGATGCAACAGCCGCAAACTCCCGGCCTTTTCCGCCGAGTTCGCACCTTTCTTCGTGCCTTTCTCCTCTTCCGTCGGTCCGAGCAGTTCTTCTAACTTCTTGCCGAGTTGTTCGCCGCGGACGTTCAAGGCCAACACCTTGCCGTCCTGGCCCACGAGGATCATTTGTGGCAGCGCGAAAATGCCGTAATATGTCGCCATCGACTTGTCGGTGCCGCGGGCTTCGTTGCGGTCCAGCAGGATCGTCCAGGGATGCTTTTCTTTTTCCACGAAGTCCACGATTGCCTTGCGATCGCGGTCGATGCTAATTCGCACGACCTCGAACCCGCGTTTATGATAGGCATTGTAGCACTTCGTAAGGTTCGGCATCTCCTGACGGCAGGGGCCGCACCAGGTGGCAAAGAAATCAACGAGCACGACCTTGCCCCGGTATTTCTTCCAGTCCAATGGCTTGCCGGCCACCGTTGAGCCTTCCAGGACAAACGGTTTGCCAACCAGGTCCAGTCGCCGTGCCGCGCCAAGCATTGGGGCGGCGGTGCTGGCAGCCTTTTCGTCCTTGCTCGCGGCGAGGACCGTTCCCAATACTCGGTAGGCATTGCAAGCCAACTGGGAACGATTCGAAAGTTCCGCGGACATGGCAACATTCACGGCAAGTTTGGCCGACGGACTGTCGATCGGTCCCGTCTCTAAAAAAACTTTCAGTCGTTGGACTAACTTGCCGTATTCTGCCTCCGGCATCGCGCTCGCTTGCTCCGCGCGGTTCTCCAAGGCGGCCAACTGAACCTCGCGGATCATTTCTTTGAGACCCAATTTTTCGACTTGATCCACCGTGGCTTCCAGCTCGGCCTGCGCCATTGGGTTGCCCAATCGGCCAAGGACCGTCAGCGCAGCGACTTTCAAGCGGATCGCTGCCTGGGCTTGTTCCGGGGTCGGCTTGGCCGCCAGGATCTTGTCGCAGGCATTCTGTTGCGCCGCCGCTCGCTTCTTATGTAGTTCCGTGACCGCCGGCCGGAGACTCGACGACGGATGGATTTTATTCAAGCCGTCGATGTATTTCTGCAACTCCTCGATCGTGCCATTGGGCACCTCGAAGGGATCCCTTTCGGTTGTCTTGCTATCTTGCGCTGGCTTCACAATGAACTTCTTGGCATTCTCATCAGCCACCACGAAAGAGCCTTGCCAAGCCAATATAACGACAGCGGCGATTGCGGACAGTATGCTGCCGGAATAGCGACGCGACATGCCTGATTCCTTTTTGCAGGGATGTAGGGGTGGGAAGAGCGCATCCAGATCCCCTCTCCCAAAAGGGAGAGGGGACTTTCAGGATAGCCCCTCAGTATCGGCGACCGGCATCCGACTGTCAACAGCCCTGACACTGCCCTGACACTGCCGACTGTCAATTGCCACGCATCAGCCGCGTTTCGATGACCCGCAGAATGGCCTTGGCTACCTGTCGCTTGCTCCCTGCAACGGCAGCCAGAACCTCGCCTTGAGCGTCGATCACTTCGACCTTCGTATCGACCGCGTACATGGCGGCGGGGCCATTCACCACGATGAGGTCACACCTTTTGCGTTCCAACTTCTGCATGGCTCGCAAGCGGAGATCTTCAGTCTCCAAAGCAAAGGCGACCATCCATTGCGCGGTCTTGATTGCACCCAACCTTGCGACGATGTCCGGGGTTTCGACCAACTGCACGTCCAGCGTGCCGCCCATCTTGCGGATCTTCTGAGCCGCGACGGCATTTGGCCGGTAATCGCACGGTGCCGCGGCGGCGATCAGGCCGTCGCATTCGGGGAAGACACTCAAGCAAGCCGCCAGCATTTCCTCCGTCGAGATCACCGGCAGCACTCGCGCGGCCTCCGGATAGCGGACTTCGACGGGTCCGCTAACGATCACCACCTCGTGACCGGCATCCAGCGAGGCTTCCGCCAGCGCCTTGCCCATCCGGCCGCTGGAACCGTTGCTCAGATACCGCACCGGGTCGAGGTACTGACGGGTTGGGCCGGAGGTGAGAAGAATGCGGGACATAAGGAGAAAATCCGAAATTCAAAACCATCACAAAACTCAAATACGGAAATCCAAAACTTCGGTCATTCAAATTTCGTGTTTTGAATTTATTTAGGATTTCGACATTCGTGCTTCGGATTTCCTTCGTCCTTCGTCATATCCTGTGTTTGATTCCCGCCAGTTGCTCTGCAATGATGTTAAAGATGGTGTCCGGCTCGGCCATTCTCCCGATCCCGACTTCACCGCAGCTCAGATGCCCGGCCTCGGGATCGACGATTACCATGCCATCGGCCCGAAGCTGGGCGATGTTTCGCTGCACCGGGGGCTTTGACCACATCTGCCAGTTCATCGCGGGGGCAACGATGATCGGACCGTCGAAGGCCAGCAGTACCGTGCTCACGATTTCGTCGGCCAAGCCCAAGGCCGCTTTGGCGATGATATTGGCCGTCGCCGGGGCAACGCAAAGCACCTCTGCCTTGCGAGCCGTCTCGATATGCGGATGCGACCCACGGCCATAAACGGCAGTCACTACCGGCCGGCCGCTGAGGGCCTCGAATGTTTTCGGAGCGACCAGCTTGGTGGCCGAGAGCGTCATGATCACCGACACGCCAGCCCCGGCCTGCGTCAATTGGCTCACCAGGGCCGCCGCCTTGTAGGCGGCAATTCCCCCAGTGACGGCGATCAGCACTTCGCGGCCTTTCATGGCACAATCCCAGTACTACTTTACAGTTTACAACATGCGGAAATCGATCTCTGGTACGCCGCCAGTTGCAGCGTCTGTCGTTTGCACATTCATCTGGGCGTCGAGGAATATCTTATCTTGCATGATCTCCTGGATCACGACTTCCATCTTGTTCGCAACCTTGTCGTGGACCAGCGGCCTAGCCCCGGCATTCAAGGCCACGAGACGCTTCTGGATCAAGGTCGAAAGCTTGAATCGTCCCCCCACCTTGTTTACAATCGCTTCCTCACGTAGTTCATCGATCATTTCACTCTTTCTCCTTTTCCTCGGTAAGAATGGTGCAAAGTTCGTTAACGGCCCGATCCAAATCATCGTTCACAACTCGGTAACGATATCGGTGGGCCTGGCTCAGTTCGTACTGGGCCTGTTGCAATCGCTTTTCGATGTCGTCGGGTGTATCGGTGCCGCGAAATTCCAAGCGACGACGCAATTCCTCCATGGAACCCGGCCGCACAAATATCGTGATCGCGTTGTCAAACCGCTGCATCACAGCCGCCGCGCCGTGGACGTCGATATTCAATACGACCCACTTCCCGGCCTGGATGCCCGCACGGACCTCGCTGGACAGCGTACCGTACCAGTATCCTCTGCCAAAAACCTCAAAACATTCCAAAAACTGGCCCTGATCCCGCAATGTCCGAAACTGCTCCGGGCTAACGAAGTGGTAATCGACGCCGTCGACCTCCTCGCCCCGGGGTGACCGCGTGGTGGCGGAAATGCTCCGCACCAGCGGCAGCGGACAGGTCTGGAAGAGACGGTCCGCGAGGGTAGTCTTCCCGACCCCCGACGGCCCCGAAACCACCACAACTCGCCCGCACGGTACACCTTCCATTATTCTGGCACTATTCAATGTTCTGGATCATCTCTCGGATCCGCTCGATGGCAGTTTTGATCTCGATCACTTGCTTGGCAATCTCCACGTCGGTGGCTTTCGAGCCGATCGTATTGGCCTCGCGGAACAATTCCTGGGTGAGGAATTCCAACTTTCGCCCGGAACTTTCCGGCAGTTGCATGATTGAGTCGAACTGTTCGAGATGGCTCTTCAAGCGAACGATTTCTTCGGAGATATCGCCGCGATCAGCATACAAACACACTTCGCGAATGATGCCGGCCGGGTCAAGCTCTACCTGATGCTCGGAGAGCGCTTTGTTTAGCCGCTCTTCCAATCGCGCGCGATAGGCATCCAGAACCAAAGGCGCCCGCCGTAGGATCTCTTCCACGCCAGCAGCGATGGCGCGACAATTGACCGACAGGTCATCGGCCATGGCCTGACCTTCGCGAATTCGCATCTGGGCCAGATTTTGGAGCGCAGCTTCTAAAACCTTGGAAATTGCCGGCCAATCATCCTCGGGACTGAAGAGAATCGTTGTTTGATCGTTCACCACGCCGGGAAGAGGCAACAAAGCTTCCAGCGAGATCGTGGCGTTCTCGTTCCACTTGCAATAGAGGGCCTGAAGCTGATCGCGGTATCCATTTAGCACGTCGCTATTGATCCGAAAATCCTGACATGAACGCAGCCGATCGACCCGCAGGTTCACCTGTACCGTGCCGCGGCGGATGTTCCGCCGCGCGATCTCCTCAATATGCGGTTCAAGCGAAGCGTACCCTTCCGTGGCCCGCACGCTCAGCTTGAAAAAACGACTATTGATCGCGCGAACCTCCACGGCGACGGCTAATCCGTCTTGGTGACTGTGTGCTTCGCCGAAACCAGTCATGCTCAAAAGCACGTAATCTATTCTCCGAAAGAGGATACGCCTGCTAGTGATTCCGACGGTCAACCGCCGTCACCCGCACGCTCAAGGCGTCTGCATCGCTACAATTTAGGATCTGCCCAACATTAACTCCGCATTTTTGTGGTGCGGCCATCCCGGCTGCATGAACAGGCGAAACGCATGCACCACAAGTTATTTTTGGACGGGTATTTTGCCGCGTCGCTTGCGACGAGTTGGAACACTACTTGCTAGGCGCGGCCGGAGGTGTTGCAGTTGGCGCGGTGGGCGTCGGTGCGGCCGGTAGCGTCGACGACGGTGTGGCCGACTTATCGGGTGACTTCTCCGCTTTGCTAGCACCATTCTCCGCTTTGCTGGTACCACTGTCGGCAGACTTCCCAGGAGCCGATGTCTCGGGCACTGGGGCAGGACTCTGCTGGACAGCGGTATTCTGCGTTGTGCCAATCTGGTCACCGGAAAGGCGTGGGGCGTAAATCGCCGTAAAGATGCTGATCAGAATCCAGAAGGAAGCGACTCCAACCGTAATCTTGGTAAACAGGTCGCCAGCCTTGGTACCGAACGCACTTTGGCCACCCATGCCGCCCAAAGCTCCTGCCAAACCGCCGCCTTTGCCGCGCTGCAACATGACGAGGATAATCACAATGATGGCCGATGCCGCCAGAAAAAACTTCACAATAAACTCAAGCATGACGATTCCTTTTTTAATTCCAATCGGGCGATCCACGCCCATTCCAAAGTGGTTTAACCTGTTTTTGGTGGAAATCGCAGTACTCTTCCCACCCCGGCTATCAGGCAATCCAAGTCTTACAAGGCTTTATGCCCCCAACACGATGCCCATGAACTGATCGACCTTGAGGCTCGCCCCACCAACCAACGCCCCGTCGATATTGGGCTGGCCGAGCAGTTCCTTGGCATTATCGGGTTTGACACTACCCCCATATTGGATGGGCACGAGTTGAGCAATCTCACTATTATAGCGTTCCGCGATGATCTTGCGAAGGCCGAGATGGACATCTTCGGCCTGCTGTGGTGTGGCGACCTTGCCGGTGCCGATAGCCCAGACCGGCTCGTAAGCGATAACCACCTTTTTCATCTGCTCACCCGAGACGCCCACAAGCGACCCGTCGAACTGGCTCTGAATTACGGCGAGCGTCTGCCCAGCCTCCCGCTCAGAGAGCAACTCACCAACACAGAGGATCGGTAACAACCCCGCTTGGAGGGAGGCGAGGATCTTCTTGTTGATATCTGCGTCCGTTTCGCCCAAAATATGCCGTCGCTCGCTGTGGCCGAGAATGACATATTTCACGCCCAAGTCGCAGAGCATCGTGGTGCTAAGCTCGCCAGTAAACGCCCCATTGGGCTGGTAGTATACATTCTGGGCACCCAAGGCGACTTTTGAACCCTTAAGCACCTGGCCGACCGTCTCCAGGTAGCAAGCCGGCGGGCAAACAGCTAGATCGACGCCGCTGAACTTCTCCGCCTCACGGACCACCGCCTCGGCCAGGGCCGCAGCAGCCTTTCGATCCAGGTTCATCTTCCAATTGCCGGCAATAAACTTACGTCGCATCTCGATTCTCCTCACCTCAAATAAAAAAATGACAGAAAAATGTGTATGCAGTTGTGGGCCGCCCTTGCGAGTCCCACCTGTTTCGGCGGGGTCAGGAGACCCGCGCCAAACCTGTTTTTGCCCGCTTTTGGCGGGACTCGCAAGCTCGGCCCACTCCGGCTAACCCCTAATCCCTCCTCGCCCCTCAACCCACGGCCTCCGTTACGGGAAACGCCCCCAGCACCTCCAGCCTCAACGCCTTCCGCTTAAGTGCGGCCATAGCGCGACGGAAGCGTAACTCGGTAGGATGGGTCTCCACTTCGGCGAAAAACATGTACGCTCGATCGCTCCCCGGTACGGGAAACGACTCGATCCAGGTCAGATTCAGTTTGTTCCGTTTGAACACGTTCATGGCATCGGCTAAAGTGCCCGGTCGATGGACCATCTGGAACAGGATCGCCGTGCGGTCGTTGCCGGTCCGATCGGGAATTTGCCCGCCAATCACGGCAAAACGGGTGGCGTTATGCGGATTGTCTTCAATGTTTTCGGCCAGGATGTCCAGCCCATATTCCACGCCGGCCTGCTGACTGGCGATGGCCGCCGCGCCCTGCTTTTCCGCGGCCAATTGTGCGGCCGTCGTGGTACTGGTGACCTCGATGGTGCGGGCCATGGGCAGATGTTTTGCCAGCCAATTGCGGCATTGGCTGATGGGCTGCGACTTGCTGTAAACCTCGCGGACCTCGGACCGCGGACACTTGGCCAACAGCGCATGGTGGATGTGCATATCGACTTGGCCGCAGATCCGGACCGGCAGTCGTGCGAACATGTCCAGTGTATCGGCGATCCGCCCATCGGTCGAGTTTTCCACCGGCACCAGGCCAAATTCGGAATGTTGCTGGTTGACCTCTTCAAACACGGCCGAGATGGTACCCACCGGCACGAATTCGACGGATCGGCCGAAGCGATGCATGGCCGCCAGATGGCTATAGCTGTAGAGTGGTCCCAGGCACGCAATCCTCAGTGGTCGAACCAGTCCCCGGCAGCCGCTCATAAGCTCGATAAACAGAGCCCGTATTAATGTTTTCGGCAATGGGCCGACCGTTTCTTCCACGATTTTGGTCAGAGCCAGGTCATCAAACCCCGCCGCACAAGCTAACGCGGCCGACGGTGAAGCGGCATCCTTCAGCACTTTTGCCCGGCGTTGGATCAGCAGGGCGATTTGGCGATCAATATCGGCAATTTGCGCGACACTACCCTGGGTGTCGACAGACTCCGACCCAGCGGTCTGCTTATTCTTGCTCGCGGATGCTTTGGCCATGGGCGCGCCGGGCTGCTACGGTCATAAACCCTTTACTTGTATCCGGCACGGGGAAAACTGTCAACGGGGGGTAGCCGACCCCGAAGAAAAGGACAAAAAAAGGACAAAATAACGGATTGACAATTCGTCCGACAGGAATCACACTCATCTAAGTTCTCAAGCCTGCCTCAAAGTCCGCAAGAGAAAGCAGAAAGACATGGATATGTTGTTGATTGCTGGAAAGACGGGAAAGACGTTTGTGTTGACCTCGATCGTGATCGCGGTTTTTGGGGGAGGATTAATAGCTGCGCCGCTTCAACCGAAGCTCGGTCCGTGGTACACGACGGGTCCGTTGAAGGCGCAAGCCTTTGGTGACACCCTGTTCCCGGAAAAGGGTGTCGATCTTTCCGCAAAAAGCCCCGCCGGCCAACTGCTTTGGATGCAGCGTCCCCAGTGGCGCGACGGTCAGCCACAGGAGTTGCCAGGGGGCGACCAGGTTTCGACCTACCTGTTTCGCACGATCACAACCGACAAGGCCACGCAAGCAACTGCCGGCCTCGGTAGCGACGATGGGTTGGAGGTCTGGCTCAACGGCAGAAAGCTGCTCTCGAAAAATGTTTCCCGCTCTGTCTCGCCCAACGACGACACCGTGATCCTCGACCTGCAGCCAGGCGAGAACAAGCTGCTTTTGAAGATTTACAACCAAAGTGGCAACCATGGATACTTCTTTGCTTTAGGTTCCTGTCAGACCATGCTTGCACCGCTTAGCGCCAGGGATTTCCCCGTGTTGCACGGCGTGCCGAGTACGCGCGCGGCGATCGAGGATTTGATTTCCACCTACGGCGGCAAATATGCCAAAGGTCAGGAGTTTCTCGCGCGCTTGACGGATTTGCAAAAGGCCCTCGGAGAGGCGGAGACGGCCTTGGCCGGCGGTGACCAAGGGGCGAAGCAGCGGATTGCTGAGATGGCCAACAAGTTTGCCGACTTGCAGCGAGACGCCTTGGTGGCGAATCCGCTCTTGGCTTTCGACAAGCTCTTGTTGGTCAAACGCGGTGCCGGAAACCTCGGCCTGCCGCAAAATTGGCAGGCCAACTGCTCCATCGGCAGACGGGGCTACGACAACCAGATCGCCGTGCTCTCGCCCGTTGGGCCTCAGGGCAAACTAACTACCTTCTTGAAACCCAAAAATGGCGAATTCGTGGGCGATCTGAAGCTCGATTTCGACGCCGACAAGATGCTCTTCTCCATGCCCGACAAGCGGGAACGATGGCAGGTCTGGGAGATCAAGGCCGATGGCAGCGGTTTACGCCAGGTTACGCCAGGCATCGAAGATGACGTGGATAACTTTGATCCCTGTTACCTGCCCGACGGCCGAATCCTCTTCACATCGAGCCTCGCCTTCCACGGCGTGCCCTGTGTGGGCGGTGGTGACAACGTGGCCAATTTGTGCATTATGAACGCCGACGGCACCGGTATTCGCCAGTTGTGTTTCGACCAGGATCAGAACTGGTGCCCCACGATACTTAACGACGGCCGCGTGCTCTACACCCGCTGGGAATACTCCGACGCGCCCCATTACTTCACCCGCCTCCTGTTTCAAATGAACCCGGACGGTTCCGGCCAGATGGCCCACAACAAGAGCAATTCCTATTGGCCAAATTCGACCTTCTATGCCAAGCCGATTCCTGGCCATCCCACCAAGTTGATTGCCGTGATTTCTGGGCACCACGGCGTGCCGCGGATGGGTGAATTGGTCTTGTTCGACCCCGCCAAGGGGCGTTACGAGGCCGATGGGGCGATTCAGCGCATCCCGGGCAACGGCAAAGAGGTCAAGCCCATCATTTCCGACGGCCTGGTTGATGGCTCATGGCCTAAGTTCCTCCATCCCTACCCGCTCAGCGACAAATACTTCCTGGTTTCCAGCAAGCCCACCCCGCAATCGAAGTGGGGTATTTATCTGGTCGATGTTTTCGACAATATGACGCTCATCAAGGAAGAAGACGGTTACGTCCTCTTCGAGCCGGTCCCCTTGCAGAAAACGACCAAGCCGCCCGTGATTCCCGACCGCATCGACCTGACCAAGAAAGATGCCACGGCCTATGTGGCCGACGTCTATATGGGTCCGGGATTGAAAGGCGTGCCGCGCGGCACGGTGAAAAAATTGCGGATCTATGAACCGCACTTTGGCTATCCGGGCATGGGTGGACATATCAATATCGGCATCGACGGCCCCTGGGACGTCCATCGCATCCTGGGCACGGTGCCGGTCGAGCCTGACGGTTCGGCGAGCTTCAAGGTGCCCGCCAATACGCCCGTTGCCGTGCAGCCGTTAGACGCGGAGGGAAAAGCAGTTCAACTCATGCGAAGTTGGTACACGGCCATGCCGGGCGAGGTTTTCTCCTGCGTTGGTTGTCACGAGACGCAGAACTCGACCCCGCCCACCAAGCAAACGATTGCCAGCCGGCGCAAGCCCTCGGAGATCGCTCCGTGGCATGGTCCTGCGCGCGGCTTCAGTTTCAAACGCGAGGTCCAGCCGGTGTTGGACAAATACTGCGTGGGCTGTCACAAAGAGGGCGCACAGCCGCAAAACGGCCAGGCCGTACCGGACTTTACCGCCAAGAAAGACAACGGGGACCGCAACTTCACCCGTTCCTACATTGCCTTGCATCCTTTCGTCCGCCGCCCCGGGCCGGAGAGCGACTACCACCTGCAGAAGCCGTTGGAATACCATGCCGATACGAGCGAACTGGTGCAGATGCTCAAACGTGGGCATTACAACGTGAAACTCGACGACGAGGCATGGGATCGGCTTATCACCTGGATCGACCTCAACGTGCCCGACCACGGCACGTGGACGGAGCATGTGAACGGCCCGCGGCCCGTCATGGAGCGGCGATTGGCGATGCACGCAAAATACGCCAAACGCGCTGACGATCCGGAAAAGATCCCAGAACCCGGGAGCAAAGAGCCAATCAAGTATGTCGCTCCCGCGCCGATGCCCGAGCGCAAGCCGCAGGACATTCAAGTGGCCGGTTGGCCTTTTGATGCCGCCGAGGCATCCAAGCGGCAAGCGGCCGTGAAATTGCCGGCGACACTGAAGATCGACCTGGAAGAGGGCAAGCCGTTGGACTTAGCGTTGATTCCCGGCGGCGAGTTCGTCATGGGCGACACGGCCGGTGAAGCGGATGAAGTTCCTGTATGCCGCGTGAAGATCGACAAGCCGTTCTACATGGGCGCGATGGAAATCACCAATGCCCAATACGCGGTCTTCGACACCACGCACGACAGTGGCGTGATCAGCATGACCGGCAAAGACCAGGGCGAGCGTGGCCCTTGGGTAAACCAGCCGAACCAGCCCGTGGTCCGCATCACCTGGAACGAGGCCCTGGAGTTCTGTAAGTGGCTCTCGCAGAAGACGGGGAAGAAATTTGCGCTGCCGACCGAGGCCCAATGGGAATGGGCCTGTCGGGCGGGGACCGCTTCACCTTTCTCCTACGGCAATCGCGACACGGATTTCGGGAAGTTTGCCAACCTGGCCGACGCCTCGCTCAATCAACTGGATCGCGGCGATGCGCCCCCCTGGCATCCCAGGGACCGCCGCTTCAACGACGGCAGCGGGGTGACCACCGATGTGGGCCGCTATCAGCCGAACGCATGGGGCCTGCGCGACATGCACGGCAACGCGGCCGAATGGACGCTCAGTTCGTATCGGTCCTATCCCTACGACAACAACGATGGGCGGAACGATCCGAACCCGGCGGAAATGAAGACCGTCCGCGGCGGCTCGTGGTACGACCGGCCGATCCACGCCCGTTCCGCGTCGCGTTTACCCTACCGTCCCTGGCAGGCGGTCTACAACGTCGGCTTCCGTGTCGTGCTGCTTCCTGAGTAAGGCTTTTAATCTTCCATACGGCATCTTGATTTAGGATCATTGTATGGGCGAACACGACCTCCACCATCTGCATGGCGAAGTCCAAAGGGTGCTCGCGCATCTGCACAAGGCGCATGAATTCGCCCTGGACGTTCAACTCGACATTTGGCAGTTCGCCGAGCCATTGCAGAACCTCGTCGAGATGGGCGCGATGGAACCGGCCTTGCGATGGCTGGTCTTGAAAGGGTATGCAGAGCACGCCCAAGAACTGACCACCTTTCGGGAGACCGATCGGCGATTTCGTCCCAGCATGAACGTCTCCTTTGCCCCCAGGACATGCTTCGTGCTCACGGCGGCCGGAGCCGATTTGGCGGCAAACCTCTTGGATGAGCCCCCCCCCCCAAATGGCTATATCGCATGCGAAAACATTACTTACCAGCCCGCTCCCTCGCTGGGCCTCGGATGAGCGCATACTGCGACTTGGTCTTTGCATCGTGAAGGCCTTCGACAAGCCCGCGCCGAATCAAGAGAAGGTGCTTTCCGCGTTTGAGGAAGACGGCTGGCCGCGCCACATCGACGATCCGCTTTCGGGGAGCGGGGAGTTGGATCCCAAGGACCGCCTGCGTTTCACCGTCCGGCGACTGAACGCATTTCAGAAGCAGCCCTTGATTCGTTTCTTTGCGGATGGCACGGGCCAAGGGATCCGTTGGGAGCGCGTCGATGCGACTTCGACTTTGTCGGCAGCCAAGTCGCGCCGTGCGGCGTGAGGATTTGGCGGCCTCGATCATAACCTTGCCAATTGGAGGGGTCGGGAGCCCCGCGCCGAACCTGGGTTTTTGGAGTGCGGGGGCTTGCCCTCGCTTTTCAAAGCACGAAGGGAATTCGTTCGTTCGGGACTGGCCGTATTGGATAGGGGTGGCCACTCCAAAATGGCCGTGATCGGCCAGCCGAGCGTCTTCATGGCCATTTATGGTCATTCCCGGCGCAGCCGGTATTCGGCCCGTGCTTCAGCACGGGTTTTGGAATGACCGCGATCGACCGCCCCCGCGTCCCGACCGCCTACGGCGGTCGGGACGCGGGGGGTATGGGAGGTTTTGGTCGTGTTACCCGTACTAAAGCACGGGCCGAATACCGCTTCGCGAAAAAGGGGCATGAATCAGCGATTTTCTGGGGCCTGTTGATTTGCCCTCATTCTAGCGACGCCCCGTATTCTTGCCACACCAGGTGGTCGGATCGCTTTCGTTACGTCTAATTAAATATGGCGGTTGCCGTAACTCGTGTCGCGGCACAATGTTAGGTAAATACGGTGTATTGTGAGAAATGCGGCCGATGGTACCGCCATATTTAAT
>Ga0118677_10004702_pt1 | contig 24580 bp, 24 predicted proteins | sample AliMusrvi5mmetaG_FD_86154 | JGI IMG/M metagenome (GOLD analysis project Ga0118677, IMG submission 86154)
ATTATGTCCTTATATTTGGGCGTAAGCCCATTAAAAAAGCCCTGTAAACATCTGATTTACAGGGCTTTTCGTTTATTTTGAAGTGGTACCACCTGGAATTGAACCAGGGACACACGGATTTTCAGTCCGTTGCTCTACCAGCTGAGCTATGGTACCAAAATTTTGGAGGTGCAAAGATATAAAAGATTTTAAATAAAAAACGAAATTATTAAAACTTTTATAAATTAATAATTTCTAAAAGGGCAAATCGTCTGCTTCCTCAGCTGTATTGACATCAGGGTGTTCAGGAACATTTTGATTTGGCGATGAAGAATTTTCCTGATCTTTTTTGCCACCAATCATCGTCATGTTATCGCCAACAATTTCAGTAGTATATCTTTTGTTGCCTTCTTTATCTTCCCAGCTGCGTGTTCTTATTTTTCCTTCAATATAAACGGTGTTGCCTTTTCTCAAATACTTTTCAGCTATTTCTGCCAAACCTCTCCAAAGGACAATATTATGCCATTCGGTCTGTTCTACTCTGTTGCCATCTTTCCCTTTGTAGGATTCTGTGGTTGCCATAGAAAAACTTGCTACTTTAACTCCGGTTTCCAATTGTCTGATTTCAGGGTCTTTACCCAGATTTCCTATAAGAATTACTTTATTTACTCCTGCCATTATAAAAAATTTTAAGTGTTTTACATGTTATAATCAACAAATATAATAAAAAATAATTATTAAATAATATTATTAATAATTAATTGCAAAGGCAGCATAAAAAGCTGAGGCAACTACCAGATGCTCTATAGGAACTTTTTCGTTAGGCGCATGAGCCAGAACTTCATTACCCGGGCCAAAACCAATAACAGGAATGCCATAAATTCCTTTAATGGTTACACCATTTGTAGAGAATGTCCATTTATCAACTTTAGGATTTTTTGCATATAATTGTGTATACGCATTTACAGCATTAACAACAACGGGATGGTTTTCTTCTATTTTCCAGGTGGGATAATATTTTTCCATACCATATTCTAAACCCGTATAGGCTTTCTCTTTGTATTGAAGCACTTCAACTTTACCACCATCTTTTTCAATAATATTTTTGATTTCAGCTACAGAGCTTTCCTTGGTTTCGCCCCAGGTGAGTCTTCTGTCTAGGTGAACGCAAGCATAATCGGCAACAGCACATAAAGAAGGGCTTCCGGAAACAAATTCAGAAACGGTTACACTGCCTTTACCGAGAAATTCATCGTATTTGAGGTGCTCATTCAGCTTCTCTACTTCGAGACAAGCTTTAGAAGCTTTATAAACAGCATTTACACCTCTTTCAGGTGCAGAGCCATGAGCAGAGATGCCATTGAAAATCATATGCATTTCCATACGGCCTCTGTGACCACGATAAATATTAAGATTAGTTGGTTCAGTACTTATGACACAATGAGGAACGATTTTATCTTCTTCAATGATGTATTTCCAGCACAGCCCATCACAATCTTCTTCTATAACAGAACCCACGAAATAAATTGTCAGGTCGTTGTCAAGACCCACTTCTTTCAGAATTCTACCGGCAGTTACAAAAGCAGCAGGACCTCCTTTCTGGTCGACAGTACCTCTGCCCATGACAAATCCATTTTCTATAGTTCCACAGAAGGGGTCAAATTCCCAGTTATTTATATTACCGACATCAACAGTATCCATGTGGCCATCAAATGCAATAATTTTTTTACCATTACCAATCCGGCCTATAACATTGCCCAGTCCGTCAATAATAACCTCATCAAAGCCGGCTTCTTCCATCTGTCTTTTTAATTCCAGCTGAACATCTTTTTCCTGGCAGCTTAAAGATTTAATTTTTACAAGCTTTGATAAGTTTGATGCTGTATAATCTGTGTATTTTTCAGATAACTGTTTGATTAATTGTATTTTATCCATTTTATTATTTATTTAATGATTTATTAATTTTGTCAATAGGAATACAATACTCCGGTTCAATGGTGTGGTCGGCAACAGCAGAGATGGCATCTTTAATAGCCAGCCAAACGGAGAAACAAAGCATAAAAGGAGGTTCTCCAATGGCTTTACTTTTTCTTATCACATCGGGATTGGGGATTCCATCAAGAAGCGTCACTTTAAAATCTTCAGGAATATCAGAGATAGTGGGTATTTTGTAGGTATCAGGAGAGTGGTTGAGCAGGTTGCCATTTATATCGTATTTCATATCTTCAGTAGTGCACCAGCCCACACCCTGGATAAAACCGCCTTCTATCTGGCCTAAATCAATAAGTTTATTGATAGAATCCCCTACATCGAAGACTATATCGCTTCTCAATATCCGGTGAGCACCTGTCAGGATATCAACCTCAACTTCAGATACAGCCATTGCATACGAAAAATAGTGAAACGGCCTGCCCTTACCTGTTTCTCTGTTGAAATTAACGTCGGGGGTTTTGTAATATCCTGTTGCACTGAGGGAAGTCTGCATGAAATAGGCGGCAGATATGGCATCTGTAAAACTTATTTTAAGTTCTTTATTGTTTTTATCATAGATGAAATCGTTTTCGAAGATGATATTTTCAACAAGAGAGACAGATTTTTTTTCAGCAGCATTAAATTTATCAACCACAACCTCTGCAATTCGTATTTTAAGTTTGTCCACCGCATTTTTAACGGCCATACCATTGAGGTCTGTCCCCGATGAAGCAGCTGTAGGAGAAGTGTTAGGCACTTTAGAAGTGTTTGTTGGTGATACGATTATTTTATTTAAATTCACGCCCAACTCAGCGGCAGCTATCTGCCCAATTTTAGTATTCAAGCCCTGTCCCATTTCAGTACCTCCATGATTGACCAGCACTGACCCATCCTTGTAAATATTAACCAAAGCGCCGGCCTGGTTGAGGAATGAAGTGGTAAAAGAAATACCGAATTTAACAGGAGTCAGTGCCAAACCCCTTTTAAGAAATTTATTTTTTTTATTGAACGTGTCAATCTCTTTTCTTCTCTTAAAATAATGGCTTGTTTTAATGATCTCGTCGTAAACAGTATAAAGTCTGTTTCGTTCAATAAGCTGACCATAAGGCGTTATATTACGGTCGTTAAGGCCATAGAAGTTAACCTTACGTATTTCGGCAGCATCTTTTTTCAGAAAACGTGCAATTTTATCGATTACAGTTTCCATAGCCGCCATTCCCTGAGGGCCTCCGAACCCACGGTAAGCTGTATTAGAGGGCAGATTGGTTTTATAAGCCCTACCTATAATGCGCATATTGGGAATAAAATATGAGTTTTCGGCATGCAACATAGCCCGTTCTAATATAGCCATGGTAAGGTCAGTGGAGCTCCCTGCGTTACAATTAAGCACTAAATCATACGCATTAATAATCCCCTGGTCGTCAAATCCTGCTTCAAACTCAATCAGAAAAGGGTGTCTTTTACCCGTAATCTTCTGGTCTTCATCTCTGAACATATTAATTTTCACAGGTCTTCCGGTTTTATAAGCGAGTAATGCGCTCCAGCATGCAAAATGGTTACCCTGGGTTTCTTTACCACCAAAAGCGCCCCCCATTCTTTTAACCTCTACTTCTACATTATTGGTTGACAGTCCTAAAACTTCAGCAACAAGTGCCTGAGTTTCGGTAGGATTCTGTGTTGAGCTAAAGACTTTATACCTGCCTTCATCAGGAATACAAAGGCAGCAATGAGTTTCGAGATACCAATGTTCTTGTCCGCCAACATTTAAAGTGCCTTTAATTTTATTTTTCGACTTTTTTAAAGCTTCTGTAACATTTCCTGTTTCAATTTTTCGGGGAGGAGCCAAAAAATTATTTTTTTTAATAGCTGTAGGTATATCTAGTATAGGTTCCAGCAGCTCATATTCTATGTCAATCAATTTTTCAGCATTCCGGCAAATTTCATCAGTTTCGGCAGCAATTAAAAAAACTACTTGTCCGATAAACTCCACCTTGTTTTCTGCAAGGCAGGCCTCATCGTGAATAACAGGCCCTATATTATTATGGCCCGGAATATCTTTATAGCATAAAACGGCTTTAACACCCTCAAGTTTTTTGGCTTTACTAATGTCAAAAGATACTATGCGGGCATGCGCATGGGGACTGTAAACTATTCGGCCGCACAGAAGGTTGCTGACACTTTGAATGTCGTCGATGTATACAGAACGGCCTGTTACATGGTTCATTGCACTTTCGTGAGGGATGATATTTTGGTATTTATTCATTTTCAGACAGGATTTACAAGATTTACAGGTTTTGATTTATCGGCTTGTCGTGTTTATAATTCATTTTCAGACAGGATTTACAAGATTTACAGGTTTTGATTTATCGGCTTGTCGTGTTTATAATTCATTCTAAGACAGGATTTACAGGATTTACAGGTTTTGATTTATCGGCTTGTTGTGTTTATATGTTATCGTGTTAATTCTGTGTATCATTATAGAATTTTAATAATAAATTACCTGCAGCAATCATTCGCATTTCTTTGCCTGCTCTGGCATCAGATATAGGTTCAAAGTCTTTCTCAATGAATTTTACAGCTTCGAGAATTGTCTCCTCTGTCCATTTTTTATTTAAGAGATATTTTTCAGTATTAACAGCTCTTTTGGTATAGGCGGCCATACCTCCGTAGGCCACAATAATATCTTCAACACTATTATTTTTCATTTTTAAATTAAAACTAACGCTTACTGTTGAAATGTCAAGGTCTTTTCGCTTTGATAATTTGTAGAATTTAATAATTCCTTTTTTATCGGGTATGGGTATTTCAACAGAAGTTATGAGCTCGTTGGGAAGCATATTTGTTTTACGGTAGCCAGTTATGAAGTCAGAAAAAGGCATTTTTCTTTCGCCGTCAACACTTTTCAGATTAACAGAAGCGCCGTAAGCTAAAAGCAACGGGAGGGCGTCGCCGATTGGAGAAGCAGAGCCGACATTGCCACCCAGCGTAGCCATGTTCCTTACTTGTTTAGAACCAAAAACAGTGAGCATTTCAAATAATGTTTTTAACTCTTTTTCTGCAGCCATCCTTATGTCTTCGAGTTTTGTGGCAGCGCCAAAAACGAATTTATCTGAATCCTTTTTTATTGATTTGAGTTCAGCAACATCGGAAATATCAATAATACAAGGTAATATTTCATGTTTTTTAGTAACACGCAAGGCACAATCAGTAGCACCGGAAATAATAAGAGCCTGAGGGAACCTGCTTTTTAATTTCAACGCCTCATCAAGAGAGAATGGTTTCATATAAACCTGATCCTCTCTATTGATGGTGATAGTTGCTTTATTTATTTTTTTAAGTAATAATTTGATTTTACCTTCTTCTTTTGTGATATGGTCGTCTTTTTTATTTCTAAAGGCTTCCTGTGTGGCTTTTAAAATAGAGTTGTAGCCGGTGCAGCGGCACAAATTGCCGGAAAGGGCGTTTTTAATTACCTGTGGCATCGGATTATCGTAATTTTTATATAAAGAGAACAGGGACATGGTGAAACCGGGCGTACAGAAGCCACACTGGGTGCCATTTTCAAAAACCATAGCTTCCTGCACCGGATGCAATATAGTTTCTCCGTTTTTTTCGGAAGCTAAGTTCTCAATAGTAATAACTTGTTTGCCATGAATCATGGGTAAAAAAACAAGGCATGAGTCAACAGCTTTGTAATTTATTTTATTGTTATTATCCAGTTCACCGATAACGACAGTACAGGCGCCGCAATCTCCTTCACCACACCCCTCTTTAGTTCCTTTATGATTGGGAAGGGAGCGCAAATAGTGTAGTAGGGTGTGAGTAGGTCTGAGATTGCTTTTCAGAAAGTCAACAGATGCAATCTTACCATCTAAAACGAATGAAACTGATTGGTTTTGTATAGGCATAGTTATTCTTTTATATCTATTCAGGTTAAAGAAACGTCAAAATTACAAATTAGGATGGAAATATAGAAAATTAATTTTTTAAAAGAGCCTCTTTTATTATAAACCATTGAGTTATATCGTAATTAAGAAAACCGCAGAGAACACAGAGTAAATAAACGCAGAGAGCCGCAGAGTTTTAGTTGACAGTCAGCAATAACCTGTAGGCAGTCGGAAAGCTGGTTAAACAAGTAACCAGGTTGAGATATTTTATAAGTTGTTTTTTGCAATTTTACGCATCACATAGGTATTGTTAAAAATAATCTTTATTATATAAATACCCTGGGGTAAAGAGCTTATGTTAATAGCATCTGTAACATCAGTAGCAATAAGCAACTCACCATAAATGTTGAATAATTCAATTTTGGTAGCATTTTGGTTTTTAGTTTTAATAAAAATCTTATCCGTTGTGGGATTGGGGAATACTTTTATTCCTGAATCGTTATATTCATCAACTGATTCACATGTTACAAACCAAACATTAATGGTATCAGCATCAATGCAGTTGTTGTTGTTGTTAACGGTCAAAATATAGGTAGTTGGACCTGTCCCGTTAACTGTTGTGTCTAAGTAAAGTGATTGGGTGGATGAAAGGGTGTCGCCTAAATATTTTGTCCACAAATAGCTTAAGCCGCTTCCAGAAGGACCCATCAGTGTAATATTTTGGTTCAGACACAAGAAAGTATCAGCTCCCAAATCAACCAAAGGTGGATGTGAGTTTATTATACCAATATCATTAGTGAAATAATAGTTGCAATGCTGTAAGGAAGAATCGAAAGCCAACATATTGTACAATCCACTATATAGTGAATTCCAAATTAAACTGCTACCAGTGCCCCATTTGGGAAGACCTATAGCTGTATCGTTTTTAAACAACTGATAGACAACACCCGTTTCAGAACCATTTGTTGTTAAATAAGTTCCACTTTCCCCCATACAATAGAAACCAGGACTATTTAAGTAGTAACTATTTAGAGAAGAAGTAATTGTAACACATACAGATCGGATAAGAGGTTGAGAACCATCATTAACAACAACTGTATATGTTGTATTTACTTCGGGAGTAGCTAAAGGACTTGGAGAAGAAGAGCTGAATCCCGGTGGTACCGAAGACCAAATATAAGTGCAATTACCTAAACCAAAGGTGCTAGTTAAAGCATATAACTGAACAGTATCTCCTATGCAACAAACACTTGGCTGTGCAACCGCTGATGCAGAAAAAATACCGCAAAACGGGCCAATTACATTTACAGTATCAGAATAGGTGCATGAAGAAATAAGGTCTGTAACATACAAAATAAATTGAGTACAGGAAGTAAGTGCTATTGTTGAAGTATTCAGGGCATTGGGATTTACTACCCGGACAGCAGGTTGCCATTGGTAGGCAAAAGAACCGCTTCCGCCTGCTACTGTGGCATTAAGCTGTACACTACCTCCGTAATTTGTAACCTGATCCGTACCAGCATCTATAAGTGGGATTGGATTATCTACAATAACAATACTCCCATTCATATTGATTGAAAAACAAGATGAAGTAGCAACAACTGTATAAATACCGGGATACAAATTACTCCAAAACAGACTGTTGCCTGAACCTGTAAGATGTAAACCATACGCATTGCCATTTTTAAATAATTGATAGTGTACACCAGTTTCAGAATCACTCAAAGTAATAGTTAAACCTCCTGTACCAGCGCAATAAATACCACCGCCACTTAATGTGTAAATGACAGGTGGATGACTTACAATAATATGTGCATCAGCAAAAGCCCAATGATGGTAGTCTAAATCATCAACCCAAACGGTATATGTTGTATTTACATCCGGTATATCAAAAGTGTCTCTGACATTCGCAGTAAAGCCACTAGGAAACGAAGACCACGTATAATTGTAATTACCTGAACCTATCCATAGTATACTAGAAGTTAAAAAAACAGTATCACCTAAACAAAGATTGCTGGGTTGAACTTGAGCTTCAACGCCGAAGGAACACATTGCAATAACATATACAGTATCAGTCTGAATACATAAGTTTACACTATCTGTTACTAAAACAATGTAACGAATAGGCCCTCCAAGTGATACAGTTGTTGTCGTATGAGTGTCAGGATTAACCACATATGCAGCTGGCTCCCAATGATAAGCATAAGAACCACTGCCACCTGAAGCTGTGGCATTAAGTGTTGCAAAATATCCACAATATGCGTATTGATCATAACCTGCATCTACAATAGGCAAAGGATTCTCAACCACATGAATACTTCCATTCATAAGGGCTATGCACGTTTGGTTTGTATCATTAGTAGCAGTAACTGTATAGGCGCCTGCCAGTAAGTTATTCCAGATTAAGCTGTTGCTCGTTCCTGCAACAGGTGAACCTTTCGCCATACCATCTTTATATAATTGATAGCTGATGCCTGTTTGAGAGCTATCCAAAGAAATGCTAACCCCAGCAGAACCTGCACAATAGGCAGTATCGCCATTAAGTGAATAAATGATGGGTTCGCAAATAAGGACTTCTTTTGTTTCTTTTATTTGAGCTACAACAAATAAAGGCAACAGCAATAAGAGTAATATTTTAAGTAGATTTTTCAAATTATATGCGTTTATACAATTTAAAATATATCAATATAAAAGACAAATATAATGAATTATTCGTTGAATAAAAATATTTTTATTATTTTTTCTTCTTTCTTTTGTCTTAATGCTTCGACCCAGCTCAGCACAAGCACAAAAGAAACAAACCTACCTGCCGGCAGGCAGGAAGTCAAGGCTTCATAAAAATTTCAATAAAACTTACGGTTTTTATACCGACGCTTTATATAAAATTGAGCAGAAACGAATAAATTTTAATTAATCGGTCGGTATAAAAATCCTTGTTTTATTGAAAAATTTTTTACAAGGCCGTCCTTAGCTCTTCGCAATCAATTGTGAAAACTTCAAAATTTATTTTTGCTTAAATACTATTCCTCACATCAATCAATTTTGCCAGGATGCTGATGGCAATTTCGTTTGGTGTGATCGCTTTAAATTTGATGCCAATGGGCATATCAATTTTTTCAGCTTCCGGGGCAGATAGATAGTTTTCGTCAATAAGGTCTTTCCTTATTTTTTCAACTTTTATTTTACTGCCTATCATGCCCAGATAAGAATGTTGTTTGTTGCAGACTAATTTCAGTATATCAGCATCGTGAATGTGCTTGTGGGTGACAATGACAATAAAAGAGCGTTTGTCGAATCTGGTATCTTTTACAAAATCAGCATAATGTTTATTTATAGTCTTTATTTTATCATTGGCATACGTATCAAAGATGCCGGGTCTTTCATCAATAACGTTTACTTCAAAACCCAGGATGAATGCTAAATCAGAGAGGGCTTTACCTATATGTCCTGCCCCAAAAATATAAAGTTTAATTTTCTGATTAACCGGTTCTATATACACTTCGGCAGCCCCACCGCACTCCATATTGAGGTCGTTCTTGAGGTTAAATATAAAATATCCGGGGGTATTGGTGTTCATTATTTCAAGGGCCTTGTCCATGACATCCTTTTCAATAGCGCCACCACCTACTGTTCCGGTGATTTTACCATCTTCATAGACTATCATTTTCATACCCGGTTTGCCAGGGGCTGAACCACTGATTTTAGTAACAATACATAACGCAGATACATTTTCGCTAAGTTCGGCTTGCACTAGTTTTTCGTAAAAGCTATCCATCTTTTAAAAAATTAGAATTACACATAAAAATAAAGACCCAATAAGCCCCAAATTTCAAATTCCAAGTCCCAAATCTCAAGTCCATAGCCTAAATAATGAGTTCAAAAAATTCAAGAAGAAGAGTAAAATGCCCAATTTATTAAGAATAGAAGCGAGAATAAGTTTTAACTCAGAAGATTCTTGAACCAAATAGTTGCTTTTTTCGACATCCCCAAGTTTTAGTTGACGATGTATTCGCAAGAAATAGTTTGACTCACGCATTTCTTTCAATGAAATTCCGATTTTTGTCTTGACATCTGGTTTTGTAGGTGAGCCCTGAGATTCTTCATAATTTGCCCCACTTGATGTTGATGCTTTGATAAGTTGCCTTTTTATATCCATTGTTTCAATCGAATTCTTTACAGTACGAAGATATAAAATAACATCAACAGCAAACGTCAATAGCCTTTCACAAAGATCGTTTTTATTGTTCATTTTCTTTTTTTCTTTCCTTTGAATTTGAATTTTGGGGCTTGGAATTTGGGACTTAGATTTTTTTCACAATTAATTCCTAGTAAAAAACAATTATTTACTTCTTCCAGGTTTCTTTAAGAGTCACAGTTCTGTTGAGGACCAGGTTGCCGGGAGTAGAATCTTTATCGCAGCAGAAATAACCTAATCTTTCGAACTGAAATTTATCTAAAACCTTTGCCTGAGCTATTGATGGTTCGCTAAAGGCTTTGCATATTTTAAGTGAATCGGGGTTTATATTTTCTTTGAAATCGCCATCTTCACTGGTTTCATCGGGGTTTTCTTTAATAAACAGCCTGTCGAAAAGGCGTACTTCAATAGCCAAAGCTTCTTTGACAGACACCCAGTGTATGGTGCCTTTTACTTTGCGGTTGGCTTGAGAAGAGCCACTTTTGGTTTCAGAATCGTAGGTGCAATGTATCTCGGTAATTTCGCCGGTAGCTGCATCCTTAACAATTTCTTCGCATTTTATGATGTATGCATATTTTAAACGCACTTCTTTACCAACGGATAAACGATGAAATTCTTTGGATGGATTTTCCATAAAGTCCTCTCTTTCAATATACAAAGTATTTGAAAAAGGTATTTTTCTTTTGCCGCTGTTTTCATCTTCCGGGTTGATTATTCCTTCAAGAGTTTCAGTCTGGTTTTCAGGATAATTGGTAATGATTAATTTAACAGGATTAATAACAGCCATTACCCTGGGAGAAGTTTTATTTAAATCTTCTCTGACACTGAATTCGAGTAGCGCCATATCAATTATATTATCTCTTTTAGCCACGCCAATTCTTTCGGCAAAATTGCGGATAGAAGCAGGTGTATAACCCCTTCTTCTTAACCCGCAAATTGTAAGCATACGCGGGTCGTCCCAACCATTTACATAACCTTCCTTTACAAGCTGTAACAGTTTTCTTTTGCTCATCACGGTATAGGTGAGGTTTAGGCGGGCAAATTCAATCTGACGGGAGGGAAATATTTCAAGCTCCTTAATAAACCACTCGTACAAGGGTCTGTGTACTTCAAACTCCAGCGTGCATATAGAATGGGTTATCTTTTCAGTTGAATCGCATTGCCCATGAGCGAAGTCGTAAGAAGGATAGATGCACCATTTATCTCCCGTACGATGATGAGGCGCATAAATGATACGGTATAAAATAGGGTCGCGCATGTGCATGTTTGGAGAGGTCATGTCTATTTTGGCCCTCAGAACGCGTTCACCTTTCTGAAAAACACCATTTTTCATATCTTCAAACATCTTCAGGTTTTCTTCTACTGAACGGTTTCTAAAGGGACTTTCAATGCCGGGCTTTGTGGGCGTACCTCTGTTCGTACTTATTTCTTCTACACTTAATTCGCAAACGTAGGCTTTCCCTTTTTTGATAAGCTTTACAGCATAATCATACAATATATCAAAATAGTCAGACGCATAATATTCCCTGTCGCCCCAGTCGAAGCCTAACCAATGCACATCTTCCCTTATGGAATCTACATATTCAACATCTTCGGTAACAGGATTGGTATCATCGAAACGTAAATTGGTAAGGCCGCCATATTTCTGAGCCAGACCGAAATTCAAGCAAATTGATTTGGCATGACCAATATGCAGATAACCGTTAGGTTCCGGGGGAAAACGGGTGTGAATGTCCTTTCCCAGATTATTATTTTTAATATCTTCTTCTACAATAATTTCAATAAAATTTAATGATTTCTCGTTTTCCTGTAAGTTTTCAGTACTCATAGCTTTTTTAATTTGTTTCGGTGAGATGAGAATAAATATCCTTTATTTGTTGTACAAAATTAAATATTTTATAATATTGCCGGGGTTTAATTTGGGTTATTATTACTAACTTCGTTATTTATCTCTCGCAAACCTGCCTGCCGGCAGGCAGGGACGCAAAGAGCGCAAAGAAAGCAATTGTTTCTCGCTAAGTCATCGGTAGTGATAAAACTCAAACCTTAAAACAGACAACTATTATAATGATACAGTCATGCATAGGATGAGAGTACACACGAATTAGTAGGGAATATAACAGACACGAATTACACGAATTGCACGAATTAAAACTACCGTAAGTAGTTTAAGAATTCGTGTTAATTCGTGTAATTCGTATCAGAATAAGTGTGTTAATATTCAACAAATTATAATTAGTTATATGGGAGACGCAAAGAAAAGAACTAAAGAATAAAGAAATAAAGAGATAATTTTGCACCGACATAACAATTAATCATTAATATTAATTAAATCTTAAAAGTATGGCAACAATTCAATTGGAAGGAATGGAGTTTTATGCTTATCATGGCTGTTTTGCCGAGGAGCAAATTATCGGAAATAAATTTATTATTGATGTATCTTTTGAATGTGATGCGCAAGAAGCAGAAAACAGCGACAATCTTTCAAACACAATTGATTATCAAGATGTTTACAACTCAATAAGAGCGGTTATGCAAATCAAGTCGAAGCTGTTGGAACATGTAGGCAGAAGGATAATTAACGCTATGAAAGAACGTTTCCCTGTAATAAAGAATATTTCTGTTAAAGTTTCAAAATGCAACCCGCCCATTGGAGGGAAAGTTGAGAAGGTTAGTGTTGTGATAGGAAGCACAGAAGAATAGAACGCGGATACTTCGACTCCGATAGCAATCGGAGCTCAGTACAAGTGACGCGGATGCAGCTGATTAACACGAATTTTTTTCGTAAGCGTAACGAAGGAAATGGACTTTTTGGTCAAGCACTAATTGTGTCTGTCTTTACGTCAGAGTTTCGTTCAGAATGTTCGAATTCGAGGCTTTCGAAGGCTTGAAAATCAAGGAGTTTACTAAAGTAAACGACTGTTTTCAAGATAAGAATAACGAAGAAGTCGGACATTATGGACTAACTCTAATTACTCCTGTTTTGTCTCGGGCTGGCATCTTCCCTTCCATTCGGCCCACATCGTTTCTCTTTCTTCACGGCTCATGTGCATCCATCTGTTAAGAGAATCTTGTTTATGGTTATGATGGGATTCGGGATGCCTGTGTCCGCCTTTGAATCCGCCGAACAATATTTTCGATAATACCAATATTCCTAAAGCTTGCAAGAATGTAATTGTTTTAACACCCAACACCGTTGGAAGTATACCGTTCCATAATTGCATAACCACCCAGCCAAATAAAAATATGCCAGCTACAATTATAACAGGGACGAATATGACATGTTTAATCCAGTAACTTTTACTTCTTTTTGGTTTAAAATTCATCATGATTTCTAAGATTTAAATTTTTACTAATAATAAATGTTTTGAAGCTGTTGGCGCAAGCGTGCTACAGCGTAACGTTTCCGTGATATGATTGTTTTAATGCTTTCACCGGTTTTGTCTGCAATCTGTTGTAACGTCATATTTTCCAGTTCGTTCCACACAAATACCTCCCGTTGTTTTTCAGGTAATTCGTTCAAAGCTTTAAACAACGATTCCCTGAAAAGCACCTCATCAAATTCTGTTTCAGAAAAAGTACTATCTTCAAACAATGCTTCTGGAAATACCATTTCACCCTCCTCATCTTCATAGGCCATATCATCCAGCGACAAGGTTGTTTTTTTACGACTTTTATCCACAATCCTGTTCCTGCTTACGCGGTAAAGCCACGAGCTCAGTTGTTCAACAGGTTCGGTGTCGATGATAGAACTTAGCTGATACCATACATCCTGCAGAATATCTTCGGCATCTTCGTCGTTTTTAACGCGGTGGCGAATAAAACTAAACAAACGCTTCCCGTAATTCTGCACGGCATGTTTTATACTTTGCTGTCCCTGCGTCATTGGTAATGTAATTAATTCTTCCATTAAATAGTGTTTGTCAGTAAAGTAGGCTTTATTAAAATTTGCGATGTGAGAAGTACGATGTAAGATTTTGTAATGTGTTGATTTTTAAATCGTAATTCGTAAATTGCAAATCGTAAATCAATACAAAAGTAACATTACAGACAGACTCTAAATAGGAAGACGAATGAGTTTATAAATTACTTTAAAAGTATCAATATTTTTTTTGAAATTATTTGTTTTTCTCTGAACGAACGAAAAAGTACGTTCCTACAACAAAAAATGCCGTTGTAAATATGGTAATGATCAGCAAATTGAATGAAGGCGAATACATAACAATCTGAGCATATTCTGGTTTTCCATGATAGAATAGACCTCTCGTTAAATCGAGGCAATAGGTCATGGGCATTAAGTGACTGATAAACGCTATAAGACCGGTGGAATGATTGATAGGGAACAATGCACCGCCAAGAAACATCTGGATCATGGATACCATCATTGTGATTACACCCATGGTTGAACTTTTTTGAATAAACCCCAGTAAAAGGACACCAATTGAGCTCCCAACAATACATATAAGTGGCGAAATTGCCAAAAGGGTAAGCAATTTACCATCACCAACAGAAACGCCCATAAACAAACCCATAATGATTGTAGCGAAAAATGGAATATACGCTGTGACTGATGCCCCTAATGTTTTGCCAATGATGACTGAAAACCTTGAAATAGGTGATACAAATATCTCCTGTGTAAAATCATTTTCTCTGTCTTCAATCAGTGTGGTAATGCCTTGCGAAGTTGTCATAAACAGGACATTTATGACCATCCCCACCACCATGAATTCATTAAAATTAAACCCCATGTTGATGCCTAAGTTTTGTGAAATTCCGCCCCCCATAAAGACCAGAAACATAAATTGCATAATTACAGTAGGGATTATTTTCTCAGGTGATTTAATTGTATTGATAATTTCCCTGAAAGCAATAGTGAGTGCTGCATTAATTTCTTGTAGAAATTTAGGCATTTCTTTATGATTTGTAACAGCTGTTGTGTTCATTATAATTGTTCTCCTTTCTGTACAACTAAATTTATATATGCATCTTCAAGTGTAGGTTCATTTACCCGCAATATTGTAAGCGGAGTTTGTAATCTTTGTAAAATATCCATAGGTGTTGCAGAGTTGTATGAAACTGTAATGTGATTTCCCTTAATAGGGTTCAGTCCCATTTGTTTGAGTTCCGCTTCGAGAGCCCCCCTGTTTTCGGCATCAAGAATCAATTCTTTGCGTATCAGGTGTTTTTTTATTTCATTCGGTGTGCCGGAAATAATAATCTTGCCGTGATTTATAATACTTACTTTATCTACATTTTCCGCTTCATCAATATAATGAGTGGTCAAAAATACGGTTGTGCCGTTTTCCTTGCGCATTTGGTTGATGTAATTCCACAATGCCCGACGGCTTACTGCATCAAGCCCCTGAGTTGGCTCGTCAAGAAATAATATTTTCGGAGTGTGTATCAAACTACGTACTATTTCAAGTTTCCTTTGCATACCGCCAGAGAATTTTTTGATTGGCTTCCACAAATCGTCTTTGATACCCATAATTTCCGCCAATTCCATTACTCTATTTTTGTATGCTTCCGGCATCCACTTAAAAAACGGACGATACATATACATGCCGTACATGCAGGCATGAAAGCGGATATTCTGCTCTGCCGATAAGTATTTGTCAAGACTTGGTTTTTGAAAAATAATACCGATATTCCTGCGAATTTGCTTTACATCTTTTACCAGATCATAACCCGCAATGGTAACCTCACCCGAGGTTTTACTCAGCGTAGTGGTCATGATAGAAATTGTTGTTGACTTACCCGCTCCATTGGGTCCGAGAAAAGCGAAAAATTCACCTTCACCCACAGAAAAACTAATGTTATCGACAGCAAATTCCTTTGAATGCTTGTATTGCTTAGTTAAGTTTTTTACATCAACTATAAATTCTTTGTTATGCATATTTATTAACGATTTTTTGAGTTTAAATTTTATCTACTGATTTGATGGCTTGATATTCACAAACTTTTACACACTTCATGCACCCGATACAGTTATCCGGTTCTTTGATTTTAGCATGTTTGTGAAAAAAAATGTCTATTTTTCCTATAACAACATTGGAACATACGGATAAGCATTTCCAGCAAGCCTGACAATTTCCGGAGTTAAGCTGAATGAATTTTGTAATTGAATGATTATGTCTTATTATAATTACCTCCTTTATTATGCGTTCAGACTACTTCGGTTGCTGAATCTTTATTTTGAACTAAGAGGTTGTTTAAATTTATAAAAAAAGAAAAATTATTAACAAAATTTTGTTGATAAAAAAATGTTAAAATATTGATTATCAGAACGTTAATTGAATAAAATGTCGTATCTTGTTGGCTAACAACCAATTAACCAAAATAAGATGCAAAACTACTCAACTAACATTACCGATAATCGGTGGAAAATTATAGAAAATTTATTTAATGACAAAAGAAAACGTAAACATTCAATCAGAGAAATTGTTAATTCATTACTCTACATCACAAAAACAGGCATTCAATGGCGTTTGTTGCCAAAGGATTTTCCTAAATGGCAATTGGTGTATTACTATTTCCGTAAATGGACAGCAGAAGGGTTAATTGAAGAGATACACGATTGTTTATGTGAAAAAATTAGAGTTCAACATGGCAAAGAAAAAAGTCCAAGTATGGGTTTAATTGATAGTCAAAGCGTTAAAACACATTCAATGACAACAGAAAAAGGATATGATGGCAATAAGAAAATACAGGGAAGAAAACGACATGTTGTCACTGATACATTAGGTTTAATTATGGCATTAGTTATTCAGAATGCTAATGTTCAAGACAGAAGTGGCGCAAAAGAAGTTATTGAAGAGCTAAGATACAAGTACCCTCGTTTGGTGAAAATTCTAGCAGACCAAGGATATACTGGAGATTTGGGTGAGTGGGTACTTCGTCTTTTTGGCTGGACATTAGAAATTGTCACAAAAGTTGTTGGATTATCTGGATTTAATGTTTTGCCTAAAAGGTGGATTGTTGAGCGAACATTCGGATGGCTCGGTTTTCAAAGAAGACTAGTGCGTGATTATGAAGTCTTACCTGAGTGTAGTAGGAGTTTTATCCATATTGCAATGATTAGATTGATGCTTAATAAAATTAAAATTTAATTTTTAAACAACCTCTAACAAGCCAATACCAATGAGATGCTATAATTCTTCTTCTGCTGAATTTTGAATTTACTAATTGAAACCTATTTTCAAATACTCTGACAATATAGTCGGAATTTAACCTAAAATTGCTTGGAGAATGATCCATTGCCCAAATCAAATGTGTTGCTCCGGGCTTTAATAATCTGTAAATTTCTGAAGCATATTTTCGTTGTCCTTCTTCATCCAAACAATGAAAACATCCAATATCAAAGGAAACATCAAATGGTTCGGTAAGCATTTCCAAATTGGTTACATCGCCTACAATAAATTTTAGCTCATTATTATCATTGGCTATTCTCTTCCTGGCTTTTTCAATGGCAACAGAGGAAAAGTCAACACCTGTTGCTTTTATTCCTTGTTCAGCCATGTATTTTGAAAATCTTCCTAATCCACAACCTAATTCTAAAGAAGTTTTGGGATTATTGATTTTAATAAGTTCATCCAATTCCTTAGGAATGCGGGTATCTCCCCAAAACGTTATGGGGGCATTATATGCTTTATTAAAATCTTCACTGGTAACAGGAGCGTCTGATTTTTTGCTCATAGTTATTATTTTTAATTTAAGGGTTGTCAATAATTAGCCAACATACATTGAGTCTGTCTGTAATGTTATTTTTTTGCATATAGAATAATGATTAACGACTGCCTCCGGCAGTTAAAAATGATGATTTTAGAAGTACTTATAAATCAGAAATCTAAAATCGCTAATTCCGGCAGGCAGGCTTGTTCTTAAATCAATTATTTCTTAAATGAATGATATAATAAACAAACTACTCTACATAGGAAGACGAATGAGTATGAAAATTACTTTAAATAGCATAAAGTTTTTTAAACTTTTGCAGTGACTATGTATGAAGAAGAATCAATGCTAATTTATATGCTGATATATTTCTGTCATTATCTAGTAGCTATTATTGTTGTAAGCCTATTAGTTACTTGATTAAATTGAATTCTCATTCCTTCGGTTTCTAAAAGTTCAACAATTTCACTTGTTAAAATTCTAACTTTTTGGTATGAACTTACTTTTTGCGTCCAACCTGTTTCTTCCTTTTCATACAGCAGGTCAGTAACTATAACAGTTTCTTTGTCATAATCAAGGATACAAGTAAGGATTTTAGTCTCATCGCTTTTCACAGGAATAAATCTGTCGTTACCTGATAATTCGTTAGAATAATCCCGGAATGAAAGAACCATTTTCCCGTTTTTGGTTAAGATGGTTGAAATGTCTTTTATAAATTCTTTGATGTCATTTTTACTGTCAAGATGAGAAAGTGTGTCCCCACAACAAATAACTAATTCTGGTTCTATTTTGGCAAATTGTTTTACTTTTTTTATGTCGTCATTTAGTATTTCAATTTTTAGATCTTTCGCATTAATTTTTAATTCTGCCAAAAGCTGATCATTGAAATCAACGGCAATAACATTAAAACCAAGTTTAGCAAGGGGAATACTTTGTATTCCATGCCCAGCACCAAGGTCAATTGCAATTTTGGTAGACGATGGATTAATGGCATTCTCTTGTAGAAAATTTTGAAACTCATTTTGTTTTGTTTCAAAATCGCCCATCATCCAAGAGTAGAAGTTTCCAAGGTGTTTGTCGTAATGTTCTTTTACAGTCATTGATATTTTTGTTATCGGTTAATAAAGTGGTATATTTCGTTCCAGCATTGATTGCAATGCTTGAAAGCAGAAGGAATACAAGTTATGTACAGCTGTGTTAGCATTTCCGACTAGACTTATTATAAATTTTTGGAGATTTGCAAACGCCATGTTGCCTGTACTTTTCCAGCCTTATGCAATTTAAATAATTGCCCTAATGTTGTACTTTTCATTAAATTATATTAATTTTCATTGTCATTTATTTTATCGTTTCTCAATTTGTTTTTCATTTTCAATCACTTGTTCCTTAAAAGTCTGTATAACTTTTGAGAACTCAATATTATAAACTTCTTTAAATACTCTATCATTATCACTATTTTCTATAAGTTTTTTAACGAAAATCAAAAATTTTTCTTTTCCATAAGTTGCAATTAGATAATCCACAATACAGGCAAATTCACAATACTTAAATGCCATAGGATATTTAACATTAAGTTTTATATTATCTTCTTTATCTGTTTTAAAGTCAAGAGGATTCAAAAAGTTACCTTCAGCTATGGCTTTGAAGGTTTCTTTTTTATCGGGATAAAACGAAGTTCCCATTTGATTTGTACTATATACGGCAATTCCTTCCAACACCCATTGAGGATAGCGATACGCTTCAAAATAGCTCATGTATTGCATCAGGAGAACGTGCGATAGTTCGTGTCGTACATATATTTCGAGTGAGATTTTACCTTCTCGATCTTCTCTCAAAGCCCATGGTGAAACGAGTAACCGTCCACTCGGATAAGCAGAAAATCTGGCTTTGGAAAAAGAGCGTCGAATAAAACCTATACTATCTTTAAAAAGAATTATTTCCGGTTTTTTGATAAACTTCATTTCGTGAAACTTCTCAACGGCAGGAATTAATGTGTCTAAGCGTTGAAAATCTGTATAGTCAGCCCCTTTTTGAACATAAATAATAGTGTTGGACAATTCGTGCTTTGTGAATCCTATGATTACAGGTGAAAAGGGGAACAACTTACCACAAAAAAGTTCACAGGTTATTATCACCATCAAAATGAGAATAATTCCCAAAATTGATAATTTGATTCTTTTCTTTCTTGTCATTTTTCTATCTCTTTACAATTGGATATATATGCTGTAGTGGCTGGTCCGTTTTATTATTTTACTGCTTTTACTCTAACTTATTCAAATCTCATATATTCTTTTACTGTCTTTACGTTGGCTTCATCTGTCAGCATTTCCAGCAAAGTGAAAGCGACATCAAGTCCTGTTGATGGCCCGGTAGATGTAATAATATTCTTGTCAACCACTATTTTATAATTTTGTCAAATTCTAATTCGGGCTTAACGACAAAATTCCAAGCACACTTAATTTCTTTTCTTAATCCTGTAGTTATTAAATTAACAGGTGTTGAGCCATAAAGGCGGCTCCATCCCATTACATCTGTGAATACACTTGCTTCGTATTCTTCAAATCCTTGTGCTAAAAACAGAAGTACTGATTTCATATTTAAACGCGTGAAGTTTTTTTGGTTCGCTTATGACTTGTAAATTCAATCAACTCAATTGGGGCACCGTTTTGCTCAATCATTGCTACTCTTACGCCTTCGGATGGCGGGTTAGGCGCGGTTATAATTTTAAAATCATGACTGGCCAGCTCGTAATCCAAATCATTAACTTCAAAAGCAATGTGCGGAACGGTCTGAATCAGCTTATCAACCGGGCTGTTGACCTCATATCTCATCCATTCTACCCCAAATGGACTTATACTAAATCCGGATTTATATAATTTAAATTGAGGTAAATATTCTTCATTTGGCTTTATCTCAGTAGTTGGAATGCCGATATGGTGATATTTCCACCCCCATTTTTCAGTAGATTCCGGTAATTCATCATCTTGTCTTAATTTTTCCATTATAATTTCCAGTTAAGTAAAACAATTTAAAGAACGTCTTAAGAGCTAATGTTTTATATTTGAGCCAGAGACTATTCGAAACTTAAACGGGTATAAAAACGCTATTCCCGCCATAAAATATTTGCCTCCTTTCGTGGAGGAATCCGGTAATAATTGTAAGTTGGATAGCCAATCATCAATGCGCCTACACAAACATTTCCTTCAGGCAGATTTAGTATTTTTAATACCGAAGCCGATTGAGCTGAAGCTATCATAAAAAACCCTGCCCAGCAGCAACCAAGCCCAAAGGAAGCAGCTGCAATATCAAGGTAAGAGAGCGCAATGGTACCATCTATTGTTGCCAGACCATATTGTTTGGGAGCATGGGCAACAATCAATGCCGGGGCACTTCTTAAAATACCATCTACACCGGAATCCCACCTTTTTACGAGACGTGGCAATTCGTATTTTTCAGTAAGCGGATGATTTTGATTTATTAAACCTCTCATAAAATCAATGGTAGCCGCAGCTAACTTTTTTACTTCATCGCGCGAATTGATAACCAACCACTGTACCATCTGACTGTTTCCTCCGGTGGGTGCATACCTGGCAATATCAATAAGTTTAGCGAGTTTTTCATGTTCAATTTTTTTGTCTTGATATTTGCGAATAGACCTGCGGGATTTTATTAACTGCCCGACCTGATCTTCAGACAAAAATAATTCGCTTTTCAGGGGCGGGCAATCCTGCACTTCAATACCCGTAACCGAAAGAGCTGCATGGGGACAAACGGCCACGCAATGACCACATTTCAAACAACGCTCACCGGCTTCAGCTACTGCTTCAGGGCATGAAGTATCAGGATTCATCTGAATAAGCATTAAAGGGCATTCGGCAGCACATATGCCATCGTGCCGGCATTTTTTTAAATTAACTTTTAAGAAACTCATGTTATACTATTTTTAATTCGATTTTCTTAACTCATCTATAATCCTCAAAACCACTTCTGCCAGATTATTAACGGCCAATTCAATGTTCCAGTCTTTTTTGTCAGGGTTACCAATAAAATTAGAAATACTCCTTATCTGGGCACAAGGCTGGTTTAGGGCATTGCAAACATATAGGAACGCAGCGCCTTCCATGCTTTCTACATCGGGAGCATACATTTTACTGAAATAATCTATTTTCTTCTGACTACCGGTAATGGTGCTTACTGTGACTCCGTTTACTTTTCTTAAATTATCAATCACGGCGGATTTTATGGGATTTAGATTATTAATATTTAGTGTAAGCATTTCTTCGCCAAGCGAATCTCCCAACTTTAGGAGAGCCAGTTCCTCATCATTTTCATACGCCAACTCGGCAAAAGTATCTTTTTCTACATTCACAACATCTCCCAACAGAAAAGAGGCGTCAAAGGCACCGCAGATACCCATATTTATGACACAATCATAATTATGGCGGCTTAATATCAAGGTTAAATAAAAGGAAGTAGGCACCATACCTATAGAGGTTATCAGAATATCTATCTTTTTATTTTCAAAAGTTATTCTTTTCAAATGGTCCTCAGTAAGAATTTCACAATCTCTGTTATTCAACAAAGGTTTTAACTCTAAATCGGTAGCAGCAACTATTAATATTTTTATGGCCATAATGATAATAGATCATTAACTGAACAAACGACGACTCTATATTAATCAAATTTAAACTTTTTTTAATATTCAATTAACATAAAACCGATAAATTTGCAAGCTTAAAAAAGAATAAATTATGAAGAAACAAATTTACAACATAATTATAGTATTGCTTTTAATTTTTTCAGGAACCTCTTTTTCGGGACTTTATGCCCAATGTCCTGGATGTTTGACGAATATGAATTTTATTGTTACGCCTGCTGCGCCTGGCATTAATCCTGATACTTTGCCCAATGGAACTGCCGGACAATATTACGATGCTGATGTTAACTTTTATTTACCGGCTCAGTTTACAAGTTCCGGCACAAATGTAACGCTTACCAAACTAGAAGTATTAAGTGTAGCAGGCTTACCCTTTGGAATATCTTTTCAGACAAGTTCTGCCACGAATACTTTTTTTCCATCTCAAAATCCACCCACAACAGAGCATGGCTGTGCAAAGGTTTGTGGCACAGCAATATTTCCGGGCCAATATAATATGGTTGTATTCGTAAGGGCTTATGTAAACACATTAATTGGAAGTCAAACCTCAGACAATTCGTTTACAATACCTATTAAAATATTACCGGGAAGTTCAGGGAATGCCAGTTTTACAATTACAAACGGTACAGGTTGCGGCAGCGTTACAGCCTCATTTCATACTAATCTGCCCAGCAATGGTGTATCTGGCTACTCTTATTCCTGGTCTTTTGGTAATGGCTTAACAAGCTCGTCTGAAAACCCACCGGATATTAATTATAATACACCGGGCCAGTATGATATAATTTGTCATACTGTTATTGACACATTAAGCTTTAACTATTTAAATAACGTTACTGTTTTGGGAACAAGCTGCACGGATTTGGGGTCTGCCCCTGATCCATATATTATTGTAAAAAATCAGGCAGGAACAAAAATTTACCAATCCGCAACAATTGTTGATACAAATCCCCCCGTAAGCTTTACTATTCCAGGATTACAATTATATCATAATCAAAACTATACTATAGAAGTATGGGACGAAGACGGTGGATTGGCAGGGGGTGATGATCAGTGTTACACCTTTTCAATTGCGGGAACTGCTGCAAGCAATTCTATGTGGAGTGGCTCTGACGGCATAAGTTTCGTGACAGTCAGACCTGTATTGTCTTTTACTGATACTGTAACAGTACATGTTTATCCTCAACCGGTTAAACCTGTTATTTCAGCGGTACCTGCCACCGGAGCCTGTATAAATGATTCTATCTTGCTTACCAGCACACATGCAGATAACTATCAGTGGTTTAATGATACTACCACGCTTTTGGGTGCTACAATTCAGAATATGTATGTTCATGCAGCAGGAAAATATTTTGTTCTCATCACAGATAATAATGGATGCCAGGCTCAGTCTGATACAACGTTTATCAGTTTTTACAACAACCCGCCCAAGCCAACATTCTGGCGCATTGGCGACACGCTAAAAACGATTCTTTCAGGTTTTAATCTGCAATGGTATTTTAATAGCAACCCGATTAATGGAGCAACAGGCCAGACTTGCATCGTAACAGTTTCGGGTAATTATTCATTAGTAGCCACATCATCACATGGATGCACCAAATCGTCGGAGGTGGTTTATTATTCTCCAACATCACATGCCGGCATTGAAGACACAGAGAACATTATCAATGATTTTACGCTTTATCCCAATCCCAATGATGGCAGATTTAATGTAAAATTTAATGCTCATACCAATACTAATCTTACGCTTACAATATTTAACATGTTAGGCCAGCAGCTTTATTATGAAGCATTACCTAACTTCAGTGGAAGTTATGAAAAGGAACCGGATATCAGGTTGAATCCATCGGTTTATTTTATGGAACTTAGAGCCAATGGGGCCGTTCTGAGAAGAGACAGGATTGTTGTGCAATAATAGAAGAATGGGACACTGATGCGCCTATGGCTTATACAGATTACTTTAATGCGAATAGCTATATAAAACGCTGAAAAAGATTTGATTACTCAATTATCTTTGCCAAAGGATAACGCTCTTTCCACATTTTAAAAGCGCTCATAGTTCTTACTGTCAATATAGTTTTATAGTCTAATTGAATCCTAATCTTAGGACGGTTGTCAACGATTGTTTTATTTGTTTTCATTTTGTTAAAGGTAATTAAAATTTTCCAACTTCACACTATAAATCTTTTTTATTTTAAACAACCGGGGCAACTACTCTTACAA
>Ga0118677_10004703_pt1 | contig 24574 bp, 23 predicted proteins | sample AliMusrvi5mmetaG_FD_86154 | JGI IMG/M metagenome (GOLD analysis project Ga0118677, IMG submission 86154)
ATTTTTAACTTACGACCATAGCCCAAGTATTCTTGATAAACCTTCTTGAAATCATAATGTTTGTGCTTATAAACCTTGGTAAAGATATCATTCTTTTCATTTAGGTTATCTTGCAATTTAGATTTAAGGATCTGTGGGTTTAATAAATCAATCATCCTAATTCCCATTCTCCCAATTTTATCAGAATAGCATGGACCAATCCCTCGTCCTGTAGTGCCAATTTTATTACTGCGTTTAGTTTCCCTAAGCTGATCCATAATTCTATGGTAAGGCATTACCACATGAGCATTACAAGAAATCTTAAGTTGACGATTCGTCATTGGTAATCCGCGTTTTTTAAGGCCATTAATTTCTTCTAATAAAGCTTTAGGGTCAATCACTACACCATTACCAATAACACAGGTCTTTGAGGGGCGTAAGATAGCTGATGGGATTAAATGAAAAACATATTCTTTTTCACCAACAATCACGGTATGTCCTGCATTGTTCCCACCTTGATAACGCACTGTAATATCAACATCTTGAGAAAGAATATCAATAAGCTTTCCTTTTCCTTCATCTCCCCATTGGGCTCCGACAACAACAAAATTCATGATCATTAACCTTTCATAAGAACAACTCTATTATACTCACCGATGCAGATATTAAGATCGCTGCACTAATTATTTTAAATAGCCTTAAATTTCTTGTTTCTAGAGAAACAACCCAGATCATCCAATAAACAACCCACAATGTTACGAAAGTATAAATTGCTATTAAGCTTACCATTGAAAAGAATTGACCAGGTACCGTCATATACATACTAAAAATGGAAATGTAATAATTTGTTGGCCACAATGCCGCTAACAAACTTAAAATGCATCCTACCACCAAAATCAAAAAAAATACTGACGAAGATGATAATTTAATATCTAAATGAAAACCAGGCTTTAATTCTTTTCCTTTAATCAAACAAAACCATTGACTCAAACATCTTAACCCTTGCAGCATAACGCCAACAGCTAAAACCACATAAATCCATTTAACAATCATTACAAAATGCTTTGACAATATTAACCTGTCTATAACACCACAATTAATAAGAAAACTGGACAAAAAGATTGATCCTATTAAAAACATGAAATATAACCATAAATTCTTTAAACCGGTCTTTTTTAACCAGACTAGTCCTAATAAAATTAATGACGCATTGATTAATACGCATGGACTAATTCCATCTTGCAATCCTGCAGCAAAAGGGACCCACCAAAGTGCGCTGGACATAAATATTAGACCTTAATAGCCTTAACAAATAGAATGTTTTTAGTCTGTCGTAAAGCAGTTATCACATTTTCTGGGATCTCTCCATCAACATTCACCACACTAACAGCAACACCCGTTTGATCTTCTCGACCTAACGTAATGCCCGCAATATTAATCCTAGCTTCGGCTAAAATGGTTCCAATTGCTCCTACAATGCCAGGTTTATCATTATTATTAATAAAAAGCATGTGCCCCGAGGGGACAGCTTCTACATAAACATTATTAATCTTTACTATACGAGGCTGCTTATTACTTGATAGCGTCCCGAGTAAACTAAAAGGCTCTTTATCTGTTGTGACGTCTAAAGTAATAGCATTAACATATTCTCCTTCTTGAGTAGAAACAATTTCTTGAACATTGATGCCTCGATCCTTCATCATATTCATAGCATTGATCGTATTGACCGTTTCACCCAAAATAGGAGTTAACAAGCCCTTAGCCATAGCCATTGTTACAGCCGAAACTTTTTCTTTAGCAATAGCACCACTATAGGTAATTTTTACCTCTTTAATACGCCCTTGGATCAATTGACCCGCAAATTTACCTAATTTATCAGATAGATCTAAATACGGTTCTATCGCCTTATAAGCTTCCGCAGAAAGCGAGGGGAAATTAGCAGCATTGCGAATACCTCTGCCTGATAGAGCGTCCCGAACGGCTTGAGCAATTTCAATAGCTACATTGACCTGGGCTTCTGATGTGGAAGCACCTAAATGGGGAGTAGTCACACAATTATCTAATTTAAAAAGAGGCGAATTAAAATCTGGAGGCTCAACGTCATAAACATCTACTGCAGCACCAGCAATACGTTTTTCCTGCAAAGCCTTAACTAATGCTTGTTCTTCTATAATTCCCCCACGAGCGCAGTTAATCAGACGAACGGTCTTTTTCATTATAGCAATTTGTTTCTCACCAATCATATTGGTCGTTTCATCGGTCTTGGGTATATGTACTGTAATATAATCTGCAGTTTTGTAAATTTCTTCCAACTCAACTAATTTAATACCATTCTTAGCCGCAATTTCTGCAGATAAATATGGATCAAAACCTATCGTTATCATCCCAAAAGCTTGGGCCATTTTTGCAACTGTAGTGCCAATACGGCCTAAACCAATAATTCCAAGAGTTTTTCCATAAATTTCCACACCGGTAAACTTAGATCGTTCCCACTTGCCCCCTTTGAGTGATGCTACCGCTTGAGGAATATTACGCGATAAGGCCATAATTAGACTCATAGTGTGTTCGGCTGTCGAAGTTGTATTACCCGATGGAGTGTTCATCGCTACCACTCCTTTTTTAGTAGCTGCTGAAAGATCGACATTGTCCAAACCGACTCCTGCCCGGCCTATCACTTTCAATTTATTGGCAACTTCAATAATTTCAGCAGTGACTTGGGTACCAGAACGCACGATAAGCGCATCATAATCTTTAATAATACTTTTTAGTTCTGCTGCTGGAATACCAAATTTACAATCGACCTGAAAACTTTTATCAGCAGTTAATATATCTAAACCCTCTTTTTCTAATTTGTCACTTATAAGAATCTTAAACATATCTTCCTCATTTCTGATTTAAGACTTTCTGAGCGGCTGTAAGAGCTGCTCCGAGTTCAAATTTATGTCCCATTTGATGCAAAACTTTTTCCAAACAAGCTAAACCTGTTAATATATCGTATTCATCCAAAGCTCCCATGTGGGCCATACGGATAACCTTCCCTTTTAGATGGTCCTGCCCCCCAGCAAAGGTAATCCCATAGGTATCACGCATGGTCTTAGTCAATTTTTCTCCATCAATTCCTGTAGGCACATTGACAGCTGTTAACACATTGGTTGCGCAGTCTTCATCAGGAAATAAGGTTAAACCGATAGCACGACATCCTGCTCGAGTCGCTTTTGCTAAAAGAATATAGCGAGCGAACATGTTTTGAAGACCTTCTTTCTTTATCATATTAATGCTGTCAACTAAAGCTATTAAAACACCAATTGCTGGAGTAAATGGAGTGTCTACTTTCTCCATGGCTTTCTTGCATTCTCTTAAATCGAAGTAATATCGAGGAGTAGTCGATTGATTAATTAGTTCAATGGCCTTTGGGCTGGCGCTTACAAAAGCTAGTCCGGGTGGCAACATTAAACCTTTATGAGAACCTGAAACAACTACATCGCAATACCATTCATCTGTTTTAATCTCTTGAACGGCTAATCCAGAAACAGCATCAACAACTAAAACTGCTTTTGTTTCTTTGACCACCTCACCTATCGCTTTAACATTGGGAGTAACACCCGTTGATGTTTCAGCTAATGTAATAAATACAGCCTTTGTTTCTGGATGAGCAGATAAAAGCTTTTTAATCTCATTGGCTTCAGGCGCCTTACCCCACTGGACTTTGTAAACAATGGTTTTAGCTTTATAGGTCTCACATAATTCAACCCAACGTTCCCCAAATTTACCGCCATCGACCGCGATGACCGTATCGCCCTGTGATATCAAATTAACCACCGATGCTTCCATCGCACCAGTACCAGAGGAGGTTAGAATATAAATATCGTTTTTAGTTTGATAAATTTCTTTCAAACCTTCGACGACTTGTTTGATATTTTCTTGAAATTGAGGCGTACGATGATGAATAATCGGTTTTCCCAACGCTGCGCAAAGATTAGGGGGTACTTGAGTTGGGCCAGGTGTTAATAACAAATTGCGTTTCATATATTTTCCCTTTCTAAAAACTCTATGATGGTATTTCACCAAAATTAGTAATCACGCCATCGACAAGACCATAATCCTTGGATTCTTGCGCGGACATAAAATAATCACGATCGGTATCTTTTTGAATTCTTTCTAATGTTTGGCCGGAGTGATTTGAAAGAATCTTATTAAGCGCATCTTTCATACGTAAAATTTCCTGGGCCTGAATCGAAATATCCGACGCTGTTCCCTGAGCACCACCCCAGGGTTGATGAATCATGATACGCGCATTGGGAAGAGCAAATCTTTTGCCTTTTTTACCAGCGGTCAACAATACCGCCCCCATACTGGCCGCTTGGCCAATACAAATCGTTGAAACGTCTGGCTTAATATATTGCATAGTATCATAAATTGCTAATCCAGCGGTCACCGATCCACCGGGCGAATTGACATAAACATAAATATCTTTGTCCTTATCATCAGATTGTAAAAACAAAAGTTGGGCAATAACCAAATTGGCAACATGGTCATCAATAGCTGTTCCTAAAAAAATGATACGCTCTTTAAGCAACCTTGAATAAATATCGTATGCTCTCTCCCCTTGAGCGCTTTTTTCAACAACCATGGGTACTAAAATTTGAGATTTTTCCATAATTATTTTGACTCCTCCCATTTTGCTTCTTTCAGTAAAAGCTCTATCACTTTCCCGGCGACATTTTCATTTTCTTTTGATTCTATTTTCTCTTGCTGAGCTATCTGTTCCAAAATCAAATAAACCTTTACATCTCGCTCAACAATAGGTTCTAATTCTTTGCGTATCTCCTCTTGTTTTTTCTTAAAGTCCTCTTCACTTAAGCCGTGGTTCTTGAATCTTTTGAGTGTTTCCTCAGTTCGATACGCCAATTGACGTTTAACTAAGGATTGAGGAACTAATAATTTAGCATTTTTTAGCAACTCTTCAACAATTTGATTTTCTATTTCTGCTCGATTTTTTCTGTCCTTATCCACTTGAAGCTGTCTGGTTAAGGCATCTTTGAAATCCTGCAAAGATGGGAATCCCATACTTTTAGCAAACGCATCATCAACCACAACTTCTTTGTCCCCCTGGCCTTTTTTAAAGAATTCTAGAGTTTTATTGAGGTCTTCTTCGGTAACTTTATTGCTTAAAGGTTTTACTTTAATTCCTTTATAATCCTCGATCTTGACATCCGGACGTATGTCCAAGGTAGCAGTAAATGTCAAAATCCCCTCGTTCATATTAACTTCACTAATATCTGGCATATCAATGGGATTAATATTGTTTTCTCCAATTCCTTGATGATAAGCCTCAGGAATTAATTTCTTTATTGTTTCTTCCTGGGCTAATTTGCCATGAGAACTCACTAAAATATTACGCGGGACTTTTCCTGGACGGAACCCCTTAATTTGCGCATGCTTACTGATCTCATTATATACTTCATCCATTGTTTTAGAAACTCTCTCCCGTGGAACTTCAAATTTTAGTTCACGTTTTAATCCTTCTAATTTTCTAACTTCGACTTTCATTAACGATACCCTTTCATTTTTATCTATACGGGAGAACTTTTTGCTCTCCTAATTTGAACCAGCTCTAAAAGCCAGCCCCTACATACTAAACTTTTCCCCTAAATATATCTTCCTAGCTTTCTGGTCATTAATTAAATCTTGCGCGCTGCCAGAAATTAAAATACGCCCATCTGCCACCAAATACGCACGGTCGGTAATTGACAAGGTCTCACGGACGTTATGGTCTGTTAATAAAATTCCAAGGCCTCGTTTCTTTAAGTCTTTAATGATTTCTTGCGCTTCGGCTACAACAATAGGATCAATCCCTGAAAAAGGTTCATCCAACAATAAAAATGATGGATTTGTGACTAACGCACGGGTAATTTCCAAACGCCTGCGTTCTCCACCTGAAAGCGTATAGGCCTTAGATTTAGCCAAATGTGAGATGTTCAACTCCTCTAAAAGAGATTCTAAGCGGCGTTTGCGTTCCTTAGGTCCAATAGGTAAAGTTTCAAGAATGGCCAAAATATTTTGCTCCACAGTTAATTTTCTAAAAATAGAAGATTCCTGGGCTAAATATCCCATACCCAAACGACAACGATCATGGATAGGTTTTTTTGTAATATCTTCCTGATCAAAAATAATTTGCCCCTCATCAGGAGCAATAATACCTACAGCCATATAAAAAGATGTGGTTTTACCAGCCCCATTGGGACCAAGCAACCCAACTATTTCCGAACGTCCCACTGAAATCGTCAAACCGTCAACTACACGGCGGCCACCATAAACTTTAACCAAATTCTTTGCTTCTAATAAACGCATTTTATTTTCCTATTCTTTGAAACATGCCGCTACCCTTTGAATCCGCGGTATCAAAAACAATTTTAGGTCTCCCTGTCATGACAAGCAATTCTGAATCTCCAGTATAAATCATTTCATCGGCATAACTAGCACTGTTGCCTTGGACAGCTTTCACATGGCCTTTGCAAATTACTTTCTTAAGCTTCTTATTGGCATCATCAAACCAAACATCCATTTTATCTGCATATAATTGGCGGCCTGTCGATTTCTCTACCGCAACTACATTGTCTGAAAAAGAGGCGTGTAAATTTATCTGGTCCATTTTCATAGGACCATCACAGGTGATCGTTACTTTTTGCGAGTCGGAGGCCACTCCTTCCGTAGAATGTGTATTGATAACAGCTTTGACATCATTATTAATGGACGCTTCTTTTAAGTTTGGATGAGCCGTTAAACCTTTGCCTGTCACTACCCCTTGGTCATCTGTAATTTTAACGTGGTCTTTGGTTGTGACTAGGTCCTTATTACGATCCCAATCCAAGGTATCCGTCGTCATCTTGGTCCCTCGGTCGGCAGTAATAACCACGTTGTCCTGCAAATGAACCTGGTTAGTCACCTTATTAATTGTACCAGTGTCAGACTTTAAATTTGCATTTTCTTTACCATAAAAATTAGCATCAACATTGGTTATTTTAATTTTATCATCGGAAATATCAGCTTTGTCTCCGTTAACTTCCCACGTCTTTTGTCCAGTATTATTATAACCATTAAGATTGAAACCTTGTAATTGTTGTTGCACACCACTGTTGTTAGTCGAATTACTTGTCGTATTGGTTGTCACATCTTCTGCTAAAACAACAGGCAAGAATGATAAAGTAAATATGGCACTATAAAAAATAATCTTAATTTTCATAAAGTTTAACAATATCCTTCCCTTGTGCTCTAAGGATCATTTCAATAATTTCTCTTACAGCAGCTTTACCGCCTTCTTTAGAACTGACATAATGGACGATAGATTTAACTTCAAATATAGCATTTGCTACAGTAGCGGCAAATCCAACTCGATTTAAAATTTCTAAATCGGGTAAATCATCTCCGATAAAGCACACATCTTCATCTCTAAGATTCCACTCTTGAAGGAGCTCTTCATAAGCGACGATCTTTGGATAAGCCCCAACAAAAACTTTATCCATTTGCAAATCACTGGCTCTATGAGCAACAACTGGTGATTGACGAGCCGAGATAATAGCGCTTTTAAACCCGCATTTTTTCCAAACAATCAACCCTAACCCATCTTGCACATCAAAACGTTTGGTTTCAACACCATTGGAATCAACGACAATACCACCATCAGTTAAAACACCATCAACATCCAACACCAAAACTTTAATCTTTTTTAACCTATCTTGCAGCATCAACTTAAGCCTCTTTCCTTCACTCTCATTGGATCCACAACAAGGACCTTTATAATGAACCCCAAAGATTTAAACCAATCCAGCTTTTAATAAATCTTGAACATCAACTAGTCCTACCAATTTTTGATTTTTATCAACAACGGGTAATTCATCAATCTTTTTGTTTTTTAATATATCAAAAGCTTCTGCCGCTAATCGATCTTTTGTAATCGCAGTGGGATTCTTAGTCATGACATCTTCAACAGTCTTAAAAAGAACCTGCGCATCTTCTTCTAAATGCCTGCGTAAATCGCCATCGGTAAAAATTCCCAACAAATGCCCTTTACCGTCCACAACACAAGCACAACCGGAACGGGCCTTGGTGATGGCTAAAAGAACACCTTGAATCTTCATAGAGGATTTCACCTTGGCTAAGTTTTGATCTTTACGCATAATATCTTCAACCTTAAGCAAAAGTCTGCGGCCTAGACTACCACCAGGATGATATAAAGCAAAATCTTCTTTACGAAAACCTTTGCGATCAATTAAACATGCCGCTAAAGCATCCCCCATAACAAGAGTAGCTGTTGTAGAGGCCATGGGAGCTAATCCTAAAGGACATCCTTCCTTCTTTACCTCAACAGTTAAAACCACATTACTGTGTTGAGCAAGAGAAGAATTCGATTGACCTGTTATAGCAATTGTTTTTGCACCAATCTTCTTAACCAAAGGTAATAATCTAATAGTTTCTTCAGTTTCTCCACTTTGAGAAATAACAATGAGAACATCTTTAGAGGTAACTTGTCCTAAATCACCATGCACAGCCTCGGCACTATGTAAAAATACACTTGGAGTCCCCGTTGAAGATAGGGTCGCCGCAATCTTGCGCCCGATAATTCCCGTTTTCCCCATACCAGTGACAATGACCCGTCCTTGGCATTGCGCCATAAGATTGACGGCTTTTTCAAAATTACCATCTAAATGCTTAAGAAGTCCTTTGACGGCTTTGGCTTCGATATGGATAACTTCTTGAGCGCGCTTAATCATATTTTCTTAACTATTCTATCAATAGCAATTAAAGTTTTTAGTAAGGTTTCAAGTTGACTTAATGGCAACATATTGGGTCCATCTGAAAGTGATTTAGAAGGATTAGGATGGGTTTCTAAAAATATACCATCAACCCCAGCAGCAACTGCACAGCGAGACAATAAAGGAATATATTCACTGTTGCCACCAGACGCATGCCCTAAGCCTCCAGGTTGCTGCACACTGTGTGTTGAATCAAAAATAACCGGATAACCAGTCTTACGCATAATTTCAAGACTTCTAAAATCACTGACTAAATTATTATACCCAAAAGAAACGCCACGTTCCGTTAATAACAGTCGTCGATTGCCAGCTTCTTCCATCTTCTTAATGACCCCTTTAATATCCCACGGAGCTAAAAACTGTCCTTTTTTAACATTGACTATTTTCCCCGCTTTGGCCGCCGCGACAATTAAATCTGTCTGCCGACAAAGAAAGGCTGGAATTTGAATAATATCCAATACTTCCGCAGCAAGCTCAATATCATGACGACAATGAACATCCGAAAGAATAGGGATATTTAATTTATCCTTGATCTCAGCCAATATTTTTAACCCTTCCACAATGCCTGGCCCACGAAAAGAATGGATTGAGGTTCGATTAGCCTTGTCATAGCTAGCTTTAAAAATAAAAGGTATTTTAAGCTTTTTCGTAATCTTCTGGAGCGTTTGTGCAATTTTAAAAGCCCCTTCCTTTGATTCAATCACACAGGGGCCAGCAATTAAAACAAACGGATGATTATCTCCAAAAGAAATATCACCTATCTTGACTGATCGTACCATTGTTCCGCCTTCCTTAAGTCTTCTGGAGTGTCCACAGATACGGATTCCATTGTCGTGACAACCGTTTTTATTCGATACCCTTTTTCTAATACCCTTAATTGTTCTAACTGTTCTGTGGTTTCCAATACTGATTTAGGCCAATCCTTATATTGCAATAAAAAATTCTTTCGGTAAGCGTAAAGCCCTATGTGCTTATATTGCTTAGAGTCCATTGGTCTTATAACATTTCGGTTATACGGAATGGGGGATCGGGAAAAATACAAGGCATATCCTTGAGAATCCACCACACATTTTACGACATTTGGATTTTGAAAGTCTTTGTCATCCGAAATCTCTTTAATGACTGTTCCCATAAGACATTGAGGGTCGTTTCTTAAAAGAATGGCTAAACTATCTATAGTTTTGGGATCAATAAATGGTTCGTCACCTTGTATATTGACTATTATGTCAACATCCAAGTCTTTGATAGCTTCAGCGACTCGATCAGAACCCGAAGGATGATTAGGGTTCGTCATGACTACATTGGCCCCAAAATCTTTCGCTACTTTAAGAACATATTCATGATCACAGGCGATTAAAACATCCTCTAGCTGCTGACACTGTTTGGCCCTGGTGTAAACATGCTCAATCATTGGTTTACCAGATATGCTGGCAACCACCTTCGCAGGAAACCTGGTCGAAGCAAAACGAGCTGGAATGACTCCTACAATTTTCATGTAACTTTAATCGCTTTCTTTAATTCATCTAGTTCAACGGCAACTGCTCCCATCTTACCAACCACAACTCCTGCTGCATAATTTGCAATATCTGCAGCTTGAGGTTGATTCGCCCCAGCAGTAAGACATAGGCTAAAAACGGAAATAACAGTATCACCAGCCCCCGAAACATCAAAAACTTCTTGGGCACGCGTCGGTATAGGAAAAGGATCTTTATTGTGTTCAAATAAATACATGCCCTGCTCTCCTAAAGTAATCAACAGTGAATCAATTCCCAAAAACTTAAGAAGACCTTGCCCATTGGCCTTAATTTCTTGCTCTTGATCCAGTTTGGTTGAAATGATTCCATAAGATTTACGTGTCTCCTCCGACATAACTTTAAGAGAAGATTCAGCTTCTTTTTTATTGGGAGTAATACAGGAAACCTTACCATAAAATCTTAAATCTTCTACCTTAGGATCCACAATAACAGGAATTCCCTTCTCAAGTACCAAACCATGAATCTCATTGAGCAATTCTAAATCAATCAAACCCTTTCCATAATCAGAAATAACAACAGCTTCAAAGTCTTTAATATGTTTACGAAGAAATAGGAGTATTTTCTTCCTTTTGATCTTATCTTCTCTTTTATCAGAATGGTTTTCCCGATCAACACGCACTACCTGCTGATGCTGCGCGATAATTCTAGTTTTAAAAATAGTGTCAATACTAGAGTCCACAACAATGCCTTGAGTATGAATACGGCGTTTACTTAATTCCCTTTTTAAAATCGCCCCTTCAACGTCATCGCCAATTTCCCCAACCAAACAGACATTAGCTCCTAAACTAGCTAGGTTATTAGCTACATTAGCCGCACCGCCTGGCGTATAAAACGACTCCTGTTGAAGAACAATCGGCACAGGAGCCTCAGGAGAAATACGGCTAACAGAGCCCTTTATGTAATGGTCTAAGACAACATCCCCTATGACCATAACAGAACACTTTTTAAATTTTGATATTATCAAATCATATTTAGACATAAATACCCCGGGCGAATACAAAAATTCATCCTCAAGAAAGTGGGCATTTTAGCATAGTTTACTGATAGCGTCAAAAGGTTAAAAAGTTTAAAGGGGAGCAGTTTTAAATAAATAACCCTGCAGTTCTTGTTGCAGGGTTATTTGTTCTTAATACAATACTAATTTCAATATTTAATAAAATTATGCTTCTTCATCAAACTATAACTTAGCCAATTGTTCTTCTTTTACAGGTGCCAGGCCCAATAACGGACGAATATCTTCTGAAGTCATTGTCTCCACACGGATAATAAAAGGCACCGCTGATGGAAGGACCCCCTCTTGTCTTATATGTGTAATCATCGCAGGATTAAAATTGACCTTAATTCCACCGTGCTCGTCCTTGGTAATTGTCATCCCCCTATTAACATTACTTAAATCAATACCGCCTCGCGTAGGATTATTAATAGACTCTAACGAATTCATTGCTTGGTTTGGCTCACCTACATCTGAAACAGGCTGCAAATTAGGGTTAGTCTTGGCATCAATGCCTTCTTTTTCTCTTCTAAAACCCAGGATAAGATTTTCAACTATAGTATTCTTATCTGTTACTCCTTCTAACGAAAGACGGAGGAAATGAAGATCTTCAAAAGACTTATTCCCAAGCCAAATTAAAAAATTTCTTCTCTCCTCTTGATTCGGTAAAAATTTTATTAATCCAGATCCTAAATATCCCATAGGTTCATTACCAGCTGCATATCGGGATAAAAATTCATGTCCGACAAGAAAATCACCCCCTGCCTTAAAGTCAGGATACAAAGCCGCTAGGGCCTTCTTTTCCAAGAACGGCGCTGTTGCTTTGTTGATATCAACCCCACTAAAAACCATCAAACCATGCTTTTTAGCTAAACGAATAACCATGGGGATTTCAACCTTTTCTTCATTACGATGCGGCATAATAGCCACCCCAAGAACACCTTTTTCTTTCAAGTATGCGAAGAATTTATCTAGAAAATCCTCATTCTCCTCAACGTTTCCATTCTTAGCTTCATCACCAAGATAGGGATAAACCGGAATACCGCCAGCCTTGGTCACAGCTTCGACCGTTTCTTCAAGAGTTGGGTTTTCTTTTTCATCTGGTTCAATATAACAAGAAAATATTGTGCCAGGTTTAAGAAATCCTGCCCGCAGAAGTTCCATAGGAACATCCAAATCTTCTTTGGCTACAGCAAACCCTCTAGTCGCTTCAATAGCAGATATTTCTTGAGGTTTTAAATCACGCTGCAACAGGTTCCTATATAAATCAACCAATTGAGGTGAGTTTAAATTAGCGCCGAGCTTAATGGCGAGTGCTGCCATTAAATGACGATCCGTAGCATTGCCGTTCTGGGTCAAAGGAACAACATTTTTATTATAATCAACTGAAATTCCTTGAAGGTGAAATTCCCTTTCAAGTTTTTTATTAACATCCTCTATCATCCTACGATTACGTTTGTCCTTGGAATCACGTATTCTTTGAAAAAACGCTTTAATCACTGGATGATTGGGATCAGGTATAGCATGAGCCAAAAAATAAGCCATTCCGCCAACGCCGGGATTATTAAGGATGGCGGTTTGTAAGTTAACATCTTCAACTGTTTTTACCTTTTGCCCCGTTGTCTTATCAGTCTTTTGAAGATGAACATCTTTAAATTTTCCAGACATTCTGATCCTTAATTCACCTCCAGTTGTGACCTTGATTTTAAAAATATCCCCAGCTACAAGGAAATCTTTAACACCATCGAGTGTGTCATGGTCTATAATCCCAATATTGCGCAAGCCAGCGCGTTTGGCCCGGTAGACAATTTCCTCTGGATAATAAGGACTATACGAAAATACGCTGTGCACATGGACATTGTTTTCTTCAAATAAAGGTGCAGCGGCAACATAGCCGCGCTCAATCATTTCGCTTAACATCTTTGCAGCTTTTCGACGATGACTGAATTCATTAGAACGCAAATCTTGCTCCCACTGGCTTTGAATCTTCCCTTCATATTCATTCGAACTACTAATAATTTCTCCCATCGCATTTAAATTCTGATTCATAGAATTAAGAAGTTGATGGTGTAATCTAGCAACAAAAAGGGGTGAAATAAAACGCATCATATGAGAAAAATATTCAGATTTAAATCCCTTAATAATTAAAATCTCTTGACCTTTTGCATTATTTAGAGCACCTTCAAGGAAGGCTATACATTTTGCATATTTTTCTTCTTTTAGAAGGTCATAAAATGCTTCAATGTTTTCCTGCTTCACAAATTGCTCCCGTATTGAGTCGCTCGTCATGGCCGCATCGGCTTTAAGGCTTGGAGCTATAATCTCATCGTCCAACCTTATTCCGGCATCTAAGGCCTGCTTTTGGAAACTTCCTGCCAGCATCACTTCCCTTAAATTTCCGCTGACAATTTGATACACCGGGTTGACCCCTAAAATCTTTTTAATCGACCTATCAAGCTCAACAAAATTCTGATTTAAAACCATCTCACCAGCAATGGCATCTAAATCTGATTGTCTAAGAATTGTTTTACCTTCCCATGATAAGGCCTTGGTCCATAATTCATAACGCTTAGCTAAAGGAGCAATAACATGTTCACCACTCTCATCCAAAACTTTATCGTCTATTAATTGTTGTTTATAGTCTTCAAAATTCAGCCCTTGAGCTGTAAAATTCTTCCTGACATTAAATTTAGGATTATCAATGTGTGCGCCTACATCAGCTCGACGTACTGCAGAAAATATCTTAAATTGCGTTTTGAAATTCTCCATAAATTCAGCTTGCAGCTCTGGCTGATTTCTTAGTTGCTCGGATACCTTCTTAGCTAAAGCCATTTCATGAGAACCAAAGATTTCATAAGTTTGCTGCAAAATAGAGCGAATTGCGTCATATTTTGGAAGCAGAAGTGCTGTGGGCATGCTTTTAGGGTCTGTTAAACGCACAAGTGTTGTACCAATTTCTTCTAAAGTCTTTGAGCCAATTAAATTCGTTAGGTCTACATCTCCACCATCCACAGCAGCAAACATCTCTCTTGCCACTGTTCGTCCAACTGTTTTAGTCTCATGATACGTAGGTTTCTCAACTGGAAACATCAAAGCATCGCTGACATCTACACCTATAACAAAATCCTCTCCTTGCTTTAAATTTGACTTACCATGTTCAGATTCAGCATAAGCCTTTAAAGTAGCCTCAACCACAGTAGGATCAAAATTCTCGACGTTGATATGTTTAAATTTATCAGGAGTAAAGAACTTCTGCGTTGTATTATCCCCAATATATAACAAGCCATTTTCTTTAAATAAGTGGGCCCCCAAAACACGATCGTCTATATGGTCTTTCATCTGGCCGCCATAAATTGCCTTAGTTCTAGCCCTTTTGATATCTGTCAAAATTGAATCTAATTTTGACTCCACCCAATCTGTACTGAAATTGCCTACCTGTATCAATGTTCTTTTTAAATTTGATAATAATATGTTAGCTGATGAAGAAAGATTGAAATCAGGAATACTTTCAATCAAGGAAATAATTTTATCTCTGTTACTCTTATTTGTATTTTGTTTAAAATCTGCCCAAGCTGCCTTAATAGCCTCAATTGTAGTCATCGCCTTGCTGACAGTGCTAATAAATGCATCCTCATGATTTTGTTTAAAATTATCAAACAGATTTGCCTGGGTCGTCATTGCCCGGGTAGGATTTTCAGAAGTAGGCGTACCGGTCAAAAGAGCTGTAGTCACTCTAATTTGACCTCTCCTTAAACTTCCTTCAGGAACACTCATGGCACGAGAAATGTTTAATTTCTCGGAGTCATACCCGCCAGAGAAGTATTTTCTGGGAATTGTTTCACCAGTGGGTGTTGAGTCATCTTTAATATAGTTAAACACCCCCTTCTTATAGGCTTTCAGATACTGCTGATAAATCGTCTCATTGGTCTTGGTATCATTCTGGTCTATACCCTTGACCGTGCTTTTATTGGCATACACCTGGGTCAAAAGGGCTTGCTTTAAATTGCGTTTAAACCAGGTGGCTAATACCTGGGAATAGAATATCTGCCTTAACTGGGCGAAGTTCTTGCCCTCGTTGACTTCCTTCTCAAGCGCGGGTACGACGATTTCGCGGACGATTTGTGAACCTAAAACACTCGTGTCATTGCGAACGAAGTCCGAAGGACGAAGTGAAGCAATCTTTTTTGCTCTGGTTGTTCTATTAAAGATTGCTTCGCCCCCTGCGGGGGCTCGCAATGACACATTTTTTGATAACGCTAAATAATCCTCTTCCAACATCACCTTCAAATGCCCATCCACCATAAACGCCGTCTGTCCATGTTCAAACACACTAGCTTTATCTGCCACTATCCATACCTTATTAAAGGTATTAACTGGGATTTCACTTGTTCCATACATTTCCTGGGCCTTTGCGTACACCTTGTTCCAAAATGTTTTGCCTAGGCCTTTCTCAGGATATATTAAAGAAGCGGTGATTTGTTTTAAAAGGTAATCCTGGGCCAGTAAATCCCGTCCTAATTCCGTCTTGCCTAAACTATCCGGTATCATCCGGTCTTTTTCATAAGGACTTAGATTTACCCAAATGTCTTTCTCCGGAATCGTCATAGACGCAAAAAAATACTTAATTAATCGATCTGCCTCAATCTTGAGCGCAGGGTCCTTAGCTGTAAGATTGGAATTACCGGGATCTAAGATAAAATCAAAAAGAAATGGATTGTCCTTATTGATGGTTACACCTTTTATCAAGGTTGGCTCATACGCTGCGCTTAAATTGACCATACTTCCAGGCACAGGCAGGTTTAAAAATCCTTCTGCAGCCCTTACCTGCGGAATGGTGATCATGCTGCAGCTAAAGCACAGAATAATAATGGAAGCGATTAGTCGTTTAAACATAAAATTATTCTCCTTGAAAAGAATTTAGGGTTACATCGTTTGTTTCAATGGTAAAAATAATGGGTAAAAAATTATTGACGTTGAAAGTGTAACATATTTTGGAGAGAAAGCAAATTTTGGAGGGTGGAAAAATATGACCTAAGTTATTGATTCTTCTATGGTTATAATTTATGGTAAAAATATTCTTAATTTATTAAAAAATAAATCCTAGAAAATCTATGAATGACTAAAGTTCAAATAATTCTTTAACTTTTCTGAGACAATTGACCAGAGATGTATTTGACGATATCTTCAACTGTTTTAGCCGTATAAATGGCATCATCTGAAATCTTTAACTCAAATTTCTCTTCCAAGGCAAAGGCCGCCTCCACCGCTCCAAAGGAATCCAGGTTTAAATCTTCAGCCAAACGTGAATCAATTTTGATTGTGTTGACATCAATACTTAATTGTTTAGCCAGCACCTCTTTAACACTTTGTTGGACATTAACCTCAGCCATATTTTATCCTTTCAATTTTGAAAATACTAAACAAGCATTACAATTACCAAACCCAAAAGAATTTGATAAAACATTTTCTATTTTTACATTTCTTCCCTTATTGGGCACATAATCTAAATCACATTCCGGATCTTTATCTGTGTAATTAATCGTCGGCGGAATAAATTGATTCTTAATGGCTAAGGAACACACCACAGCTTCAATTCCTCCTGCTGCCCCAATGGTATGGCCAATCATAGATTTTGTGGCGGAAATAGGGACCTCATAGGCCCGTTTTCCAAAGACTTCCTTGATGGCCTTGGTTTCTGCTTTGTCATTGGCCGTTGTTGAGGTGGCATGAGCATTGATATAATCAATATCTTCTGGTTTTAAATTGGCGTCTTTGATGGCATCAGACATCCCACGCATAGCATCCAAGCCGTTTGGGTCGGGCATTACCATATGATGTGCCCCAGAATTGCTGGCATAACCAATTAATTCTGCGTAGATGGTAGCGTTTCTCTTAAGCGCATGATTAAGCTCTTCTAGAATCACAAGACCTGCTCCTTCGCTTAGAACAAAACCATCCCTGCCTTTATCAAATGGACGAGAGGCTTCCTTGGGGGCTTGATTACGTTTAGATAAGACCCGTAAAGCGTCATATCCACCAAAATTAAACCGACTTAAAGTAGCTTCAACTCCCCCGGTCACGCATATATCCATATCACCGTATTGCATTTTTCTGTACGCTTCCCCAATACCATGAGAACCAGAAGCGCAGGCTGTGGAAATGACCATATTGGGTCCTAGGAGACCATAGCGAATGGCAATTTGACCGGAAACCGCATTAGGTGTAATTCGTGGAACACACAAAGGAGTCAAACGATGGGCACCCTTTTCATAGGCCACAAGCATTTGTTCTTCGTGGAAGATGCTTCCCCCCAAGCCGGAACCAATGACAACGCCTATCCTGGTTTTGTCTTCGTTGGCCAAATCTAAACGGCTATCATCTATGGCCATTTGTGCCGCAGCTACACCCAGATGGACAAAACGATCAACCCTGCCTACTATTGCGGCGGGCATATATAAAGCAGGATCAAAATCTTTAATTTGGCCGGCAATTTGAGAAGCAAAACCTTCGATATCAAATGAAGTTATTCTATCTATTCCGGAAACGCCATCTACGTTGGCCTGCCAGAATTTATCCTTACCAATACCGTTACAGGCCACCACTCCAAGCCCGGTTATGACTACACGACGTTTTTGCATGGATATCTTTTATACCTAATTGTTCCGTTTTTCAAGTTATTATTTTATGTCCTGCAAAATTCAGCTGGCTAATTCCCTATAATTTGATCCGCCAACAACAAGACGTTATGACTAGCATTGACCTCAAGCACTCCACTGTCAATCGTCAGGGATTTAATGGTTCTGCCATCCTTTTTAATACGGACCTTCCCACTTTGAAGGGCGCAGAGCATAGGCATATGGTTAGAATAAACTTCGAAGGCTCCCATAAGGCCACAAACAGCAACACTCTCTACAGAATCTTCAAAAGCGTTCCCCGAGGGAGTAACTATAGATAATTGAAACATAGATATCTTTCCTTCAAGAGATTGTAATAGTTCATATTGTCTTTGCCTTGGCAATGACGTCATCAATGTTTCCAACCATATAAAAAGCCTGCTCGGAAATCCCGTCATGCTTGCCTTCAAGAATTTCTTTAAATGAACGAATGGTTTCTTCTAAGGGAACATATTTACCAGCAATACCGGTAAATTGTTCAGCGACATGGAAAGGCTGAGAAAGAAATTTCTGTATCTTTCGCGCACGATCCACAGTCAAACGGTCTTCTTCAGAAAGCTCATCCATACCTAAAATGGCGATAATGTCCTGAAGCTCCTTATATTTTTGTAAGATTTCCTGCACCCCACGGGCAACCTTATAATGCTCTTCACCAATGATTTCAGGTGTCAAAATAGTCGAAGAAGAGCTTAACGGATCCACCGCTGGATAAATACCTAATTCCGCAATAGGACGTGAAAGCTCCGTGGTCGCATCCAGATGGGCAAAAGTCGTTGCTGGCGCGGGGTCTGTGTAATCATCCGCCGGAACATAGATTGCTTGTATGGAGGTCACAGAACCATTCTTTGTTGATGTAATACGTTCCTGCAATTCCCCCATATCGGTACCTAAGGTGGGCTGATAACCAACGGCTGAAGGAATACGACCTAAAAGAGCCGAGATTTCAGCGCCCGCTTGTGTAAAACGGAAGATATTATCAATAAACAAAAGAACATCTTGGCGCATTTCATCACGAAAATATTCGGCCACTGTTAAAGCAGACAAAGCAACGCGCGCGCGGGCACCGGGAGGTTCGTTCATTTGTCCATACACTAGAGAAGTTTTATCAATAACACCAGCCTCCTTCATTTCTTTATAAAGAGCAGTCCCTTCCCTGGTACGTTCTCCTACCCCAGCAAATACCGAATAGCCGCCGTGTTCCTTGGCAATGTTATTAATCAACTCTTGAATCAGAACGGTTTTACCTACACCGGCTCCACCAAAAAGACCAATTTTCCCGCCCTTACGGTAGGGAGCTAAAAGGTCAATGACCTTAATACCCGTAACCAAGATTGATGTTGAGGTGTCTTGCTCTTCAACTAAAGGGGCTAGCCGATGAATAGGCATGTATTTAACAGCTTTAATAGGACCGCCTTCATCAATAGGTTCGCCTAAAAGATTCATGACCCTTCCTAAAGTCCCCTCACCGACCGGCATGGTTAAGCCCTCTCCCGTATTGGTCACAACCTGACCACGGATCAAACCATCTGTACTATCCAGAGCAATGGTCCTGACAATATTGTCGCCTAAATGCTGGGCAACTTCCAAGGTCAGATTATCTGGTTTATCGTTGATAATTGTGTTGGTTGTTTTAAGAGCAGCTCCAATGGAAGGCAAACCTTCAAAGGGAAAAGAAACGTCGACAACGGCACCTAAAACTTGGGTCACTTTACCTTGTAATTTCATAAATGTCTCTCCAATTATTTTAATGCTTCTGATCCTGAAATAATTTCAGTAAGTTCTGTTGTAATGGCGGCTTGTCTTGCTCTATTTCGTAAAAGCGTATAGCGGTCAATCAAATCTAGCGTATTTTGGGACGCCTTATCCATTGCCGACATACGCGCCCCATGTTCACCCGCGGCGTTTTCTAATAATGTATAAAATATTTTAAAATTAAGAAATTTTGGAATTAAGAAGTTGATTAGCTCTTGCTGGACAGGTTCATAAAAATAATCAGCCTTTTGGGGTTTAACCTCCTTGATCAAGGCCGCTGGATCCAATGGTAAGACCTTTTCAATTAATGGCGTTTGCGATAAAGGACTATTAAAACGATTATACGCGAGATAGATCTCATCAAACTCACTTAAGGTATAAGAAACTGACAGATCATTGGCTATTTTTAATGCGTCTGCGAAGGTAGGCTTAAGAGTAATGTCTTCATAATATTTAATGACATTTTGTGATTTTCGAAAAGACATAAATCCACGACGGCCACAAAAGCTCAAAGAAATCTGATGGTATTTGTAATGATTGTCTTGAAGCCAATTTCTTAATTTGCGAATTAAATTATTATTAAAACCACCGCAGAGACCTTTATCAGAGGTAAAAAGGACCACAAGGATTTTTATGGGTAACTTCTTGTGCTTAATAAGAGGATGATTACTTTGACCACTAGAAAACGATAAACGTGAAATAAGTTCTTGCAGTTTGGCCGCATAATCTAATGCATTGGCCTGGGCCTTATGGGCACGTTTAAATTTACTAGCAGAGACCATTTTCATGGTCTTAGTCATCTTACGGGTATTCTTTAATGACCCAATTTTCTTATTGTATTCTTTTATGCCTATCATATTTTTCCTGGTGTCATTGCGAACGACTGTAAGGAGTGAAGTAATCCTTTTATATTAAAAAAGATTGCTTCAGTCGCCAGCCGCTTTTTTGCCTGGCTCCATCGCAATGACACAAATAGTTTTTACGCTGTAAATGTGCTTTTGACTTCATCTAATAATTTCTTAAGAGCTGTTTTGACTTCTTCCGTCATAACCAAGGTTTTGTTAAATAATTTCACAAAATCAGTATATTTACTATCCAGCTGCACTTGTAAATACTCCTCGAACGCTTTGATTTTATTAACAGGGATATCATCCAAATAACCGTTAACCCCTGCGAAAATAATGACAACCTGCTTGACCACGGGTAAAGGCACCTGAATCCCCTGTTTAATAATTTCCATAAGACGACGGCCACGCTCCAATTGCTTCTTGGTAGCGGCATCTAAATCTGAGGCGAATTGAGAAAATGCCGCCAATTCCCTGTATTGGGCTAATTCCAAACGTAGGGATCCCGCTGTTTGTTTCATAGCCTTAACTTGAGCATCCCCTCCTACGCGTGAAACAGAAATACCAGGGTTGATAGCGGGACGTTGACCAGCATTAAAAAGATCTGCCTCTAAGAATATTTGTCCATCGGTAATTGAAATAACGTTTGTAGGGATATACGCAGAAACGTCTCCTGCCTGTGTTTCAATAATGGGCAATGCTGTTAAACTTCCAGATCCTCTTTTATCCCCAAGCTTCGCGGCGCGTTCCAAAAGGCGTGAATGCAAATAGAAAATATCACCTGGATAGGCTTCACGGCCTGGTGGACGACGTAAAAGTAATGATAATTGACGATAGGCCTGTGCCTGTTTAGTTAAATCATCATAGATAATCAAGGCATGGCGACCGCTGTCTCTATAATACTCAGCCATGGCTGTAGCTGAATAAGCAGATAAAAACTGCATAGGAGCTGGATCAGAAGCAGTGGCAGCCACGATGGTTGTATATTCCATAGCCCCATACTTACGTAATTTTTCATAAACACTTACCACCGTTGAACGTTTTTGACCGATGGCAACATAAAAACAATAAACTCCTTGGCCTTTTTGGTTAATGATAGCGTCGATAGCTAAGGTTGTTTTACCTGTTTTGCGATCTCCAATGATAAGTTCACGCTGACCACGGCCAATGGGTGTTAAAGCATCAATAACCTTAATACCTGTTTGCATGGGTTCATGAACGTTCTTACGTTCAATAATACCAGGCGCTTTAAGTTCAATCTGACGACGTTCCTTGGTCACCATGGGACCTTTACCATCAATGGCAACACCTAAACCATCAACAATACGACCCAACAGAGCATCCCCTGCCGGCACTGAGGCGATTTTACCAGTGCGTTTAACTTCATCCCCCTCTTTAATGTCACTATCTGTCCCAAAGATAGCCACCCCCACATTATCTTGTTCCAAATTGAGCGCAATACCAAGAATTCCATTACCAAATTCCACCAACTCACCAGACATAACATTATTAAGACCGTGCACACGGGCAATACCATCGCCCACATTAAGAACAGTGCCGATTTCATAGGTCTGAATTTTTCCTTCAAATGCGGCTAATTCTTTTTTTAGAATCATTGTTACTTCATCAGGATTTAAGTGTTGTACCATATTCGCCTTTTGTTTTTTAAATTGATACTTTTTGTCTAAATTGTTCTAACTGACTTTTGATACTGCTGTCAAACAACATTCCTGCAACTTGCAAACGAAAACCGCCTAGGAGTTCCGGTTTAATTGCAACATCTAAAAAGAATTCTTTATGGTATTTTCGATTTAATTTCTGTCGGAGATTTTGATTTTGGTCTTCCGGCAAAGGTAGAGATACTTCTAAAGAACATCTCATTTGATTGTTTTTTTCTAAAAAAAGTTCATCAAATATCTCGAAAACACTCCCCAAAATATATAAACGATTCTTTTGGTTTAATAACATTAAGAATTTGTACAAAAGTTTGGGGATTTTATTCTCAAAGACATGTTTAATAATTTGTTCACGTTCATCGATTAAAAGAAGAGGATTGAGAACTAAAATCTTAACTTCCTCTTTCTCTTTAAGAAGTTTGTTAATCTCCTGTAAAGAAACGTAAACTGGATATAGAACATCTTCCTCGCAAGCGAGACTAAATAATGCTTTGGAGTAAGGATATGCTATTGGATGACTCATAATTGTTCAATAGCCTCTTGCACTAGACGTCGGTTCTTGGGTTCGTCCATATTTTCTTGGATAATTTTTCCTGCTAAGGAAATTGCAACTTCAGCGCTTTCTTGACGTAAGGACTTTAAAAGTCTTTGTCGTTCCCCTTCAATTTCTTCATGGGCACTTTGAATCATTTCTTGTCCATGTTGGCGACTTTTAGCTTCAATATCCGCGGCTAAATCTCGAGCGGCTTTACGACCTTGTTCAATGATTTGGGATGCTTGAGCCTTAGCCTCATTAAGAACCTTCAGTCTTTCTTCTTCAATGTGCGCGAGTTGAGCTTTAGCTTTGTCTGCATTCTCTAAAGCTTCTCGAATGTCCTTCTCACGTTTCTGCAAATTTTCCATAATGGGTCGAAAAGCATATTTTTGCAAAATAAAAAGAAGGATAAAGAATGTCACCCAGGTCAATACGACCATAAGTGTTTCTGGCGTTAAAAGATTTGATCCAGAACTAGCCGCACTATGTTCTAAGGGTGTATTTTCCATAAGTTTTCCTTAAACGGTTTTAAGATTGAAGTGCTAAAAAGCAAAAAACAGCGCACAATAAAGCAACCCCTTCAACAAGAGCCGCGCCAATAAACATGACTGTTTGGATTTTACCTGCTTGTTCTGGCTGACGGGCGATACCATTTAAAGCAGCTGATACGATTTGACCAACCCCAATACCCGCGCCAACCGCGCATAGACCAAAACCAACTCCAACTAAAAGCCTTCCCATGTGGGCGATATCCAAAGATTGCATTGTATTTCCTTTCGTTAAATTGTTTTAATGTTCCGGATGATACATTTGACCTATAAAAACTGCTGATAAAAGTACAAAAATATATGCTTGTAAAAATACGACTAAAATTTCTAATAAAGAGATACCCACAGCTAAAACTATAGCCGGCAAAGCCCAAGCGCCAAAGAGGACAATTAAACCTAATAAACATAAAATGACCATATGCCCAGCGATCATGTTGGCAAAAAGACGAACCATTAAGGCAAATGTTTTAATAAAAACACCTAGAATTTCAAGAGGAATAATAAGTACTAAAACTAATGGAGGTACGCCTGGAGGAATGAAGGCTTTTACAAAACCAATAAGACCATTTTTCCGAACTGTATCTACGGTCATTAAATAAAATGTGACAAGGGCTAGTGGCGCGGTAACGCTTATATTAGCTGTGGCAACCGAAAATAAGGGAATTTGACCAATAAGATTAAGTGATAGGATAAAAAAGAAAAAAGTACATAGTAAAGGGGTCAATCGTTCCCCCTCTTCTTCGCCAAGAGATGGAACCGCTACTTCATCTCTGATAAACTGGACGAAAGCTTCCAAGAGATTTGTTATACCTGTCGGCACTCTATCATTCTTTCGATAAACACCAAGAAAAAGGACCAACAAAAGTAAAGCGCAGAAAAGAATCATAAGAGCATGAAGACTTAAAAAAGACGGCAAGTGAACCGGAGCCATAAATGGCAGGTGCCATTCATGCGAATCCATCACATGGTGCAGTATGTATTGGTCTAGTTGAAAAGGATGGGAAGATTCGTTCATAATGAAACATTATTAATATAAATAATTTTAAGAATCAATATAATAGACGACAAAATAAGCTTCTGCAAGGAGAATTAAAGCTTAATGTTTTGCGATATTTTTCCATATTTCATACACTAAATAAACAATTCCAAGACCAAGACCCCAAAAAGCAAAGCAATAACCCGTATGAAGTTTTTGGTCTAAATAGTACCCCCCTAAGAATAAAAAG
>Ga0118677_10004704_pt1 | contig 24573 bp, 25 predicted proteins | sample AliMusrvi5mmetaG_FD_86154 | JGI IMG/M metagenome (GOLD analysis project Ga0118677, IMG submission 86154)
CCACTCCTTCAAATGCTCTTGTGCGACCGTGTGTTTTGTTGCCATATCCATATGACGGTACGGTAACCGACTTATGAGCTATACGGTAGGGGGACGGTAACCTTTTTAATGAGCTATAGCGAGTTTTTTGACTTTTAGAATGCGATTTGGTATATTGGGGGAGTTAGCTTGAATGAGTAATGCAATTGAATCAGTACCGGGCGTAGTAGCAGAGGCGCTACCAAACACGCTTTTCCGTGTAGATATGGAAAGCGGGGAGCGTATTCTTGCGTATTTAGCCGGGAAGATGCGATTGCACCACATTCGTATATTGGTAGGGGATAAAGTGTTGGTTCATCTTGATCCGTATGGCGGAAAGGGGAGAATCACTCGCAGAATGTAATTTGTTTATGAAAGTCAAAGCTTCTATTAAAAAACGCTGCACGGATTGCACAATGGTTCGCCGCAAAGGCACCATCTATGTGATATGCAAAAATCCGCGCCACAAGCAGAAACAGGGTTAAGCAGTTGTTTTTCATCACCCACACCAAAAACCTATGAGAATTTCCGGCATCACACTCCCCAATGAGAAGCGCGTTCCGTACGGCTTGACGGCGGTATATGGCGTCGGTCTTTCCCGCGCCAAGTTTATTTGCGCGCAGACCAAGATAGACCCGCTGTTGAAGGTCAAGGAATTGACGCCTGAGCAGGAGAACGAAATCCGCCGCATCATTGAAACCTTCAAGACCGAAGGCGATCTCAAACGCGATGTGTCCGGTAACATCAAGCGCCTCAAAGACATTGGTTCCTACCGCGGTTCCCGCCACACCAAGCGCCTCCCGGCTCGCGGTCAGCGCACCAAGACCAACTCCCGCACCGTCCGCGGCAATGTCCGCAAGACGATGGGCTCCGGTCGTCGTAAGGCCGAGAAGACATAGACCTAGTCTGTGTGTTTGGCGCCGAGCTTCGAAACTTCCACTTCCCGACAGGTATGACAATGGACAAATTAATCAAGAACGTTTATACTACACAAGTTCGCTAGTTTTAAAGACTAGTGGCTATTTATATTGTATTTATATGGGAAAGAAACGCATCGTAAAAAAGGGGAATGAAAGCGGATCCGGCGCACGCGGTGCGGCTGCTCGCGCGTCTAAGCGTAAGATGGACACCGGCATCCTCAATGTTGAGGCAACCTTCAACAATACCAAGGTTTCTTTTTCTGATACGTCCGGCAATGTCGTCCTCTGGTCTTCTTCCGGCTCGCTCGGCTTCTCCGGCGCCAAGAAGGGTACGCCGTTTGCAGCCGCCAAGGTGGGCGAGCTCATTGGCGAGAAGGCGGCAGCTATGGGCGTTCGCGATGCGAAAGTGCACGTTTCCGGCGTCGGTGCCGGCCGCGAGTCTGCGATCCGCGCATTCTCCACGAAAGGCATTCACATTGCCGGCATCAAGGATATGACTCCGGTTCCGCATAACGGCCCGCGCCCGCCTAAGCCTAGACGAGTATAAAGTAGAAAGTTTATAAAGTTGCAAGTGAAAACCACCAGAACTTTATGAACTTTACAAACTTTAAGAACTTTTAACTTACTATATGAAAATCGGCCCTAAATACAAAATCTGCAAGCGTCTCGGCGCAGCTATCTTCGAGAAGTGCCAGACCAAGCGCTTCCAGGATATGGTTGAAAATGCACCGCGCCCGACCAAGCGCCCGAGCCGCAAGAGTGACTTCGGTCTCCAGCTTATCGAGAAGCAAAAAGCCCGCTTTACGTACGGTATGGCCGAGCGCCAGTTCTCCCGATATGCGAAAGAGGCAATGGAGGGCGCTAATCCTGCCGTCACGCTGCTTTCTCGCCTGGAATCCCGCCTGGACAATGTCGTCTATCGCGCCGGTTTCGCGCCGACCCGTCGCGCCGCCCGCCAGATGGTATCTCACGGCCACATTATGTTTAACGGCCGCCGTATGAACGTGCCCTCGCACATCGTGACCCCGGGTTCCGTGGTTGCGGTGCGCACGCAGAGCCGCGACAGCGCTATGATCGCCGTTCGCGCAGAGAAAATCGCCGAGACCAAAGTCCCGAACTGGATGACCGTTACCGAAAATGGCCTCACCGCCTCCATTGTTTCTCATCCGACTATCGGTACCGGAGAGGTGTTGTTCAATCCCGCCGTCATCATCCAATTCTACAGCCGTTAAAAAGCATTTTTATTTAGTTTATCTAACATCATTCATATGATTGAAAACACCATTATGCTTCCTAGTAAGCCTCGCGTCGTCTCGGAAGACGGCTTTGAAGGGGTGTTTGAGATAGACGGCTTGTACCCTGGTTTCGGTCACACGCTCGGCAACAGTATTCGCCGCATCATCCTTTCTTCGTTGTCCGGCTCCGCGATTGTTGGTATCAAGATCGAAGGTGTCAGCCACGAGTTCACCACGATGCCTGGCGTGCGCGAGGATGTCATCACGATGCTCCTCAACCTCAAAAAGCTCCGCTTTGAATCCCTCACCCAGGAGCCGCAGACCATCAAATTCTCCGTCAAAGGCCCCAAGAAGGTAACCGGCGAAGACCTCAAACTCCCGGGTCAGATTCGCCTCCACAATCCCGACGCGTACATCTGCGAGCTCACCGACAAGAATGCTTCCATCGAGGCTGAAATCTTCATTGAACGCGGTTTGGGCTATGTTCCGCGCGAAGTGGTGAAGAAAGACCGCGCCGATATCGGTGAAATTTCTCTCGATGCTGTCTTTTCCCCGATTCGCCGCGTAAACTACGAGGTAGAAAATATGCGTGTCGGCGATCGCACCGATTTCAACCGCCTCCGATTCATCATCGAAACCGACGGCTCCCTCACGCCGAAGAAGGCGCTTGAGCAGGCTATTGAAATCCTCATCACGCAGCTTAAGGCGGTCGTCGGCTGGAGGGAAGAGGAATTGCCGGTATCGGTCGCGGCGATGCCGAGTATGGCTGAAGTTGAAGGTGCGCAAGCTGCCGAGGAAAACGCCGACACGATGAAGACGCGTATCGAAGATCTCGAGCTTTCCGCCCGCACGACGGCAGCCCTGCAGGCGGCAAATATCCGCACGGTCGGCGGTATTGTGCGAAAGAAAGAAAGTGATATGCTCGAGATTGAAGGACTCGGCCCGAAGTCGATGCAAGAGATCAAGCGCGCGCTTTCCAACTTTGGACTGACGTTAAAGTAAAAAGTTTATAAAGTTCATAAAGTTTATAAAGTGCGAAACTGAAACATCTTTCAACTTTACAAACTTTATAAACTTTCACCTATATGAGACACCACAATAAAAACAAAAAGTTCGGACTCAAGACCACGGAACGTGCGGCGTTGTTGCGCTCGCTCACCCGCTCGCTCTTTATGAAAGAGTCCATCACGACCACACAGACGCGCGCCAAGGCATTGCGCCCGATTGCCGAGAAGCTTGTTACCCGCGCCAAGAACCCGACGCTTTCCAATCATCGCCTCCTCCTCTCCCGTGTATACGGCGACGAGCTCTTGGTGAAGAAGATTGAGAGCGTTGCCGCAGAGCAGAAGGAGCGCGCGGGCGGCTACCTCCGTGTCGTCAAGCTTCCGGCTCGCAAAAGTGACGGCAGTGCGATGGCGGTTATTCAGTTTGTTAAAGAATAAGTATTACTTTTATGATTACCATTGACGCACAAAACAATACTCTCGGACGCGTTGCTTCGGCGGCCGCCAAGGCCTTGCTCGGCAAGCACACTGCCACGTTTGTGCGCAATGCGGTCGCCGATGGGGAAGTGAAGATCATCAACGTCTCCAAGGTGCGGGTTACCGGTGCCAAGAAAGACGACAAAGAGTATATCCGCTACTCCGGCTATCCGGGCGGGCAAAAAATCGAAAACTATGCTATGCTCACCACACGCCTCGGACATAGTGAAGCGGTGCGCCGCGCGGTGAAGGGTATGCTTCCTAAGAACAAGCTCCAGACCCCGCGTTTGAAGAAGCTCATCATTGAAGGCTAACGAGCATATACATACTGAATTTTATGGCAAAAACAACCACTACAGAAAAATATATTGAAACCGTCGGTCGCCGCAAGACCGCCATCGCCCGCGCGCGTATGACGCCGGCTACGACCACGTCGGTGGAAGTAAACAACAAAGATATTAAGCAATACTTTGTGACCGAAGATCTCTACACGACCGTCGTTGAGCCGTTTGCCAAGGTTGCGGCGCAGCCGTTTATGGTCACGGTGCGTGTCTCCGGCGGCGGTATTGCCGGACAGGCGGTTGCCGTGCGCCACGCTATCTCCCGCGCCCTCGTCGAATACAATCTCGAACTCCGCGGCGAGCTCAAGTCCCTCGGTTTCCTCAAGCGCGACCCGCGCGCCAAAGAACGCCGCAAAGCCGGCCTCAAAAAAGCCCGCAAGTCCCCGCAGTGGTCCAAGCGTTAATCTTGTCTATCACAAAAACCCCTCTCAGGCTGAGAGGGGTTTTTGTGATAGACCATTTCTTGAAAGAGGCAAATGGGGCTTTCGGTGTTGCTTTTGCCAAGAGTGGACCATAGACGCCCGTTCTTTTTTGGCGCATACGCACCCGGTGTGCTTGTGCGCGGCGGCGTGCGGGGAGATAATGAGTATATAGTCTGTGTTTTTGTAACTAGTAAAAATTATTACGCGGCGGCACATTAATTATCCCATCGGTATGAACAAAATCTCTACAATGCTTGGTCTCGGTTTCAGTAGTCTTTTGAAGAGCGCGAGCTCGACTCTTTCCGCGCTTCTCATTGTCTCCATTCTCTTCGGTACCGGCGCGCCTTTGGTATTCGCCGCGCCGGCGGACGTTTCGCTGACGGCGATCAATGCGGGCATCGATGTCTTCGATGACTTTACGATTGCTGGTGTCATAAATGCGGTCGTCGCAGAAAAGGCCGCGTACGATACCGCCGTCGCAACCGCAAAGGGTATAAAAGGTTCAGACCTCACTCTTTCCGAGGTGCAAGCGCAAGTGGATACCATAAACCCGGCAATCACGGCATTCACGCTGCCGGGTCAAGTCGGTGCTACCACCATTGTCACCGCCACCACCAGCGACCCGACCTACGGTCGGTACGGTTATTCAATCTTCGTTCCTATGCCGAGCACAAGAAGTATGACGGCGCACGCTTTTGTGTTTTCTGATCCGGTAGCGCCGGCAAGTTTCTCCATACAAGGATCATCCGTGAGTCCGGCTACGACGACCACGCATGATTTTTCCGGACCGATACCCTATGACGTTACGTCTGCAGACACGCTATCGACACGCACCTATTACGTGAGAGCCATACCTCTGGACATTAATGCGCTCATCACTGCAATCGCCGGGCAATTCGCCGACGGTGACTCGAGAACTATTTACAACCACACGCAAGCCAATTACACCGATGCTTCCTGGCTCGTCTATAACAACGCTCTTTCCGCCGCGACCAGTACTGAAGTAAGTCTGACTGCCACCGCCTCTGATGTTTCCACTGCGGTGTCCGCTCTTGCCGCCGCAGACGCGGGTCTTATTGTCGCCGCAGATCAGGCAAACCTGGACACGGTCTATGCCGCCGCGTCTCCACTCATTCAGGGTGACTACTGGCCGACGTCTTGGGCGCCGTTTGCCGCCGCGATGGCGCTTGCCAGCGGTACTAATGCGACGGTTGTTGCCAAGACGCTTGCTATTGATACCGCCACCTCCACGCTCGTATTGCTCGACAGCACGCCACCGAGCGCCTTTGCGGTTGGTGCCGTCTCTGCCGTCGGTGGCACGGTTGTCCCGAATATGCTCAACGTCTCCAACACTTCGTTTAGTGTTGCGGTTCCGGTTGCAAATGATGCAACGCTCGTTGGCGGCACCGCGTGGGCTGCCGGCACTATTCAACTGAAAGCATCGCTCAACGGCGGCGCAACGACAACCATCGGCACGCCGCATATTATCGTACCGGGTGACGTGAACACCACGGTCGTCCTCTCAACCACTACTGCAGCACTGTTTTCCGCATTCCCGTCGCTCACCACCAACGACGTTCTCGCGTTCACTGCGGTTATCACCGATCAACAAGGCAATGTCGCAACCGGCACGCCGAGCGTCACGACCCTCACCGCGTCTTTCACGATTCCGACGCTTCTCTCCGTCACCGCATCTTCCACGAATGCTTCCACCACGCTCGCGAAAGTAGGGGACACGGTCAATATGTTATTTACGGCAAGTAAGAGCATTACGCCGGTCGTGAGTATTGCCGGGCATTCGACCACCTCCACCAACGTCAGCGGCAATATCTGGTCTACGTCGTACACCCTCGTCCCGGGCGACACCACCGGCGCCGTGCCGTTCTCGATTGCCTACGCCGACCTCGCAGGAAATGCCGGCTTTACGACGTCTACTACTACCGATACTACGGCAGTGACTTTTGACAAGACGGTGCCGACTCTCTCTCTGGTGGCAGCTTCTTCCACGAACGCTTCCACAACGCTTGCGAAAGTGGGGGACACGGTGAGCCTGTTGTTCACCGCCAGTGAACCGATACAAACACCGGTCGTGAGCATTGCGAGCCATTCAACGACTACCACGCACATCAGCGGCAATATCTGGCGCACCTCATACACCCTCGTGCCGGGTGACGCCACAGGCCCGGTTGCATTCTCCGTTGACTACACCGACCTCGCAGGCAATGCCGGCTTCACCACCTCTACGACTACCAGCAGTTCAACGGTCACCTTCGACAAGACCGCACCTACAGCATTTACCGTTGGCGCCGTAACCGCGACCGGCGGCACGGTCGTTGCCAACAAGTGGAATGCGTCCAATACCGGACTCTCGGTGACGGTTCCCATTGCCAATGATTCGACCCTCTTGGGCGGCACGCTCCAGATCCTCGTCTCCCGCAACGGCGCCGCCACGACGACGCTCGGCACCGCGCAAACCATCACCGCCGCCGACATAAACACCGCCACGACCACCGCCATAACCGCAGCAACATTTGAAGCCCTTTCCGGCTTCGCTGACACCGACTCATTCGCGTTCACCGCACGCATTACCGACGCGGCGGGCAACATCGCCACCGGTACCCAGAGCGCGAGCACGGTAACCGCCGATCAAACCAATCCGACCGTCACCCGCACTGGTGCCGCCAGCATCGTGCTTCACTCCGGCGACACCTATACCGACGCAGGCGCCACGACCGCCGATGCCGTGCTTGCGGGCGCCGTTGCCTCCATCGGCCTCTTCGCGGGCGGCAGCGCCATCGTCGCCTCTTCCACCGGCACGACGACCATTCTCTACACCGCCACCGACGCCGCAGGTAACATTGCGACCACCTCGCGCACCATCGAGGTATATCCGCTGTCGGTCACCCAAGCGATTATGGCGACGACCACGACCGTTGATTCGGCGACCCCGTCGCTCGTGGTCGGCAGCACCAATACCGCCACCTCCACCATCACCGTTCCGTCCAACGTTACCAATGCCGGACTCGATCTTTCCGCGCTCGTGAGCGGCTCCTCTGCCACCATTCCAGGTAACATTGTCGCCACGCTTTCCACCACTCTCGGCACCGTTAACCTCGCTATTCCTGCCGGCATCACCATCACCGCCTCCGGCACCTGGGATGGCGTCTTGGCGCTGCCGAACGTCATAGCCAACTCTTCGGTCACGCCGATCGCCGTCTCCGGCTATTCCGCCTCGGTCGCCGCAGCCGTCGAGGTCGGCGCCGGCACCACCGAGCTCACCTTCGACAAGGCAGCTCGCATCTTGCTTCCGGGCATGGCAGGGAAGCTCGCCGGCTATTCCCGTGGCGGTAGCTTCACACAGATCTCTAGCGTCTGCGCGGGCGATACGCAAGCAGACGGTGACGCGCTCGCTGCCGGTGGCGCCTGCTACACTACCTCCGGTTCCGACATGGTGATCTGGACCAAACACTTCACCACGTTCGCGGCCTACACCCAGACCGTTAACCCAGTAAGCCCCGGCGGAAACGGCGCACCGGTTAGTGGCGGGGGAGGCGGCATTGTGGTAGCCGTTCCGGCTTTTGCGCAGAAAACGACCGCAACGACCCCCACATCCGTCACCGCTCCGTCCACCGAACCGCAAGGACAGGTGCTCGGCGTTTCGTCCTTCAATTTCACCCAAGACCTCGCAGTCAATGCGACCGGTGAAGATGTGGCGCAGCTCCAGACTATGCTCATTGCCGCCGGCTACCTCAAGGGCGCCGCCACCGGCACCTTCGGTCCGCTTACGAAAGCCGCGGTCAGTAAATATCAGAAAGCACATAAAGTCTCACAAACCGGCACCGTCGGCCCGAAGACCCGCGCATTGCTTAATGACACGCTCACCAATCCTGTCGCTGCCGCAGCCGCATCAAGCTCGGTGGTGCTAACCGGCACAGTTGTTGCAGCTGCCGGCGCGTCTACCTCCGCCGTCAACCCTGCCGTTCCCGCCACATTTACCAAACAGCTCGCAGCCGGTTCGACCGGCACCGAAGTGACCGCCCTCCAAAAAGCCCTCATTGCCGCCGGTTACCTCAAAGCAACCGCCTCCGGCACCTTCGGCCCCGCTACCCGCGCCGCCGTCATCAAATACCAAAAAGCCCATAACCTCACCCAAACCGGCGCCCTCGGCCCCCAAACCCGCGCCGCGCTCAATAGTGGGAAATAGCTGTGAGCTTTTAGGTTTTAGCTGTTAGGGTAACCCGAAATCCCCGCAAGCAAAGCTTGCGGGGATTTCTCTAAAAGCTAACAACTTACAGCTAAAAGCTAATATGCTATACTTCTCTCATATGGCATACAATTTTAAACCCTTTGAGCAGGATATAAAAAATATTATTGAACGTTTTGAAAAAGAGTTGGCGAGTGTGCGCACTGGCCGCGCGACGCCGGCGATTTTGGATACTGTGTATGTAGAAGTGTACGGCGCGCGTATGCCGATTGCGCAGGTTGCAACCATCAATGTTGACGGCGCCCGCACGTTGCGTGTTGCCCCGTGGGATGCGACCAATGCCAAAGAAATAGAAAAAGCGATTACGGTCGCCAATCTCGGGCTGTCTGTCGGTGCCGACGATAAAGGCATTCGTGTTTCATTCCCTGACCTCACGACCGAGCGCCGCACGTCCCTCGTCAAAATCGCCAAAGAAAAAATGGAAGAAATGCGCCAATCTCTCCGCAGCGTTCGCGACGACGTATGGACGGAAATCCAGCAGCTCGAACGCGACGGAGAAATGCCCGAAGACGATAAGTTCCGCGCGAAAGACTCAATGCAGAAACTCGTAGATAATGCCAATATGCAATTCGAGTCAATGCTGGAGCGCAAAGAAAAAGAAATAGCGTTGTAGGGGTTTACTTCCTCTCCCCTCACGGGGAGAGGATTGAGGTGAGGGGTGTCGCTCGAAGATTGCAGAGACTTCAGGGAAGGGTGGTGCTCAAGAGACCGCCACCCCTCATCCGCCCTTCGGGCACCTTCTCCCCGTGAGGGGAGAAGTGGCAACCCGCACCGTTCACATAATTTTATGCACATCCTCATCTTCCTCCTCGTCCTCGCCGCCCTCATTATTGTCCACGAATTCGGGCACTTCATTGTCGCGAAAATGGTTGGTATGACTGTAGAAGAATTCGCAGTCGGGTTTCCGCCGACACTGTGGAGCAAGAAAATCGGCAACACGCTCTACTCTTTGAACCTCATTTTCGTTGGCGGGTTCGTGCGCATTCTGGGAGAAACGCCGGACGAAGAAACCCCTGGAGAAACGCCGGAACCGCGCAAAGGTAGCTTTTCCTCCCGCCCACGCTGGGCGCAAGGTTTGGTGATCATCGCCGGAGTGGTAATGAACTTCCTCGCGGCATACGTGCTGCTGACGAGTGCGTACCTCACTGGCGTCCCCGCCGGCATTGATGACACCAATCGCGCCCAAGCCCGCAACGTGCATACCGAAATTATGGACGTGATGCGCGGCGCGCCCGCCGATCATTCCGGTCTCAAGGCCGGCGACGCAATCATGGCAATGCAGACCGGTGCCGACTCGCTCGCCGTCACTTCCACAGCCGATCAAGTAAAAGCATTTATTGCCGCCCACGGTGACAAAAGCATTCTTGTTTCCGTTATGCGCAAAGACGGCGCCCACACGTTCTTGGTCGTCCCGCAGTCCGGCGTCCTCGCTGAAGCCCCGACCCGCAAAGCAATCGGTGTTTCTTTTGCCGATATCGGCACGATGCGCTCGCCCTTCCCGCAAGCGCTCGCCGACGGCGGGCATCTGTTCGTTCGCGAAAGTGCCGCGGTGGGGCAAGGCCTCGGCGGTTTCTTCTACCAACTCTTCACCGGCACGCTCAATATGAACGAAGTCTCCGGCCCCGTCGGCATCGCGAAAGCCGGCGGAGCCGCAGCCGCCGACGGTGCCGGCGCGCTCCTGATGTTCGCCGCAATGGTCTCCATCAACCTCGCATTCATCAACTTCCTCCCGATCCCCGGCCTCGACGGCGGCCGCCTCATCTTCATCATCATCGAGTCAATTATCCGCCGTCCCATCCCGCGCCGCTGGTCCGAGCGCCTCTCCATCGCCGGCTTCTCCCTCCTCATCCTCCTAATGCTAGCCGTAACCTACCACGACATTTTCCGGTAACAATACCTCCGTTTGACTCACGCCCTTTTTCTTGCTTGTATAAAGCGTAGACAGTACACCTAAACAATAGGGGGCACACGATGTCCGAAGATGAGAATGCCGGCGCGCCCCAAAAGGGGAACGCCGAAAACCTGGCTCAACTGGCCTACCTCTTGTTCACGCATCCGAGGTTCACACCGGAGACACTCTACGAGTTCCTGCAGCGGGCTCAGGAAAATCCGGAGCTCGTCGGTATGTTAATCGATGATATGCAGGGAAATTTGGAAGAGTCGGCGTATCGGACAAAGCATGCGGATACGTACCGAAAACTTGAAAAAGCGATGGATGGGGCGTTCATTACGCCGATGAAAGTCGAGGCGATCGCCGCCTACTACCGGCTCGAAGAGTTACAGCGGCTGCGCGGCACGCTTCCCGCCGTAAAACAGTTACAGATTCTGCGGAACACCGGCTTCAGTCTTATTCCAAAGCCGCCGGAAAAATACGAGCTGTGGGGGAGAGCTGTTTTTGAATGTGACGAACCGAACCTTCGTGACGCTATCATAAAACACGGTATATCGAACGGTTCATCGTCCTGGATCGCCCTGCATACCGCCATCCTCTCTGAATTCAGGGATCATGGAGCTGAACGTCAACTGTACGCGCTGAATCCCCTTGAGAGTAAGTGGCGGGTACGAATACGCGTGGCGACCCCGGCAGACATCATATGGGCACACCACTTATCGAAAGAGGCAGGAAGTCCGATGTTCAGTCGGGGAGCGTTCCGGGTACGAAATCCTGGCGTGGACATCGGAAAGACGCTCGGCGCCCGCGACATCGCCACGCAAGTGAACTTCGATGTTGCGTCGCCGCCGGAGGTTACCTCTTGTAGGGAGGACGAAATATCGACTTCGCTTACGTTAGGGCTTACGGTCGAGTTAGTATAATCGCCGGCTCTCGGATTTCGCTTCGCGCGAATTTCCGGGAGCCGGTTTTCTTTTTTGGGGTGTGTGGTAGAATTTTGATATGCAAAAGAACCCTGAATATACGCGCTCGGACGATGGGCAGAACGGGTGGAATATGTTTTTTAGTCTAATGTTTGTGTTGCTGTGTGCCGGGTCGGCGTGGGTCATTTATCGTTTGTATGGCGTGTTGCCGAATGCGGTTCCGCCGTTTGATGCGTTGATTATGGTGCTCGCAGTGTTCCGCCTCACACGTCTTTTTGTGTACGAAAAAATTACGCGATTTTTGCGCGAGTGGTTTATGAATAGGGAGGTGATGACGACGCCGGAAGGCACGAGCTTTGCGTTCTATAAGCCTGAGCGCGGGATGAAGCGGACATTCAACGACCTGCTCGGCTGCCCGTGGTGCGTCGGCGTCTGGGCGACCTTGCCGGTAGTATTCGGCTATTATATGTTCTCCTGGAGCTGGTATATTCTCTTAATCCTCGCCGTGTCAGGTGTGGCAACGCTCGTGCAACTCACCGCCAATCTCATTGGTTGGAAAGCGGAGCTGGGGAAGCTGGAAGCGGGGAGACTCTCGAACAAAAACTAGTTACTCAGGAGCATTTCAATCACTTCCGCCGTCTCTTCCGGGGAAGATATATCGCGCGTCGGCACGCCGGTTGGGATGACGATGGCGTCGTTGCCGCCGGGGAAGAGCGCATCGCCGATATAGAGCATTTCGGCAATAGGTATAGCGAGCATTTCGTGCAGGCGTTCGACGCCGTAGGCTTTGTTGATGCCTTTTCGGGTGATGTCGATGGAGGTTGTGGCGTTGACGGCAACGTGGAAATCGGTGAGCTTGCGTTTGAGTATCTCGGCGAGCGGCGCGCGTTTGTTGCGATCGATATCCCATTTCTTTTTTTCTTCGTACGGCGCCTGCTGACCGAGTGCGGAGAAAGTTACTTGTGCGCCGCGATCCTCGACACGCTCGCCCCACACATTCTCAGGCGGCACATCCATACCCGTCGCCTTGAGTGCCGCATCGAGCACGGAGAGGATTTTCGCCCGCTCTTCCTGTGTGAACGTAAGATTATATTTCGCCGATAGCTCGCCGTTTTCGAATGTGTAACATTGCGCGGCGCTGGTGGGGAAGAGATACAGATTCTCCAGACGCGCCGTCGGCGGAAGTGCCGGCAAAAGTTGTTTCTGAAATTGTACCAGCGCCCCGCCCGACATCACCGCCACCGGCATCTTTTCAAGCAGTCGTGCCAGTAACGCACCCATCTCAGGCGTCATTGCGGATTTACTTTCCGTGAGTGTTCCATCGAGGTCGAAGATGGTGGCTTTTGGAATCATAGAGTGCAGTATAACGCTTTACGCTTCGCAACACGAGGGTGGCGAAAGCGCGGACAATAACTTTTTCAGCGAGAACTTTGCGACGCCTACCACGCGGTCGGCGGCGCCGTAGTAGAGGAAAAGGGTGTCTTTTCGCACGACCATACCGCAGGAAAATACTACGTGCGGGACTTCGCCGGTGAGTTCGTATTGTTCGACGGGTTCGAAGATTGCGTCGGTGAGGCGCGCGAGCACGATCGTCGGATCTTTCGCGTCCAGCAGCGCGGCACCGAGACGGTACGAGGAAGTGCGCGAGACGCCGTGATAGATCATAAGCCAACCCTTCTTCGTGAGAACGGGTGGGGCGGCGACGCCGACTTTCACGCCGTCCCACATGCCCTCGCGCGGCGCGAGCAGTTCGATGCAACGCTCGAGGCGATTCTTGGAAAAATCCAGCGTCTCGACCGTGTCGGCGCAGACACTCCCGCTGTTGTCGGTGCGGTGGATGAACATATATTTTCCGTCGATCTTGCCCGGCAATAAACATAAATCTTTATCCTTTATCGGCTCCGGCGTGACGAGCTGCGGCATACTCCACTTGTCGAACTTGCGTGCCAGAAAATCTTTCACCGAGATGGAGGCGATGGCCGCATGCCATGGATGCGCGCCGTCGAATGCAGTGTAGGTCACATATATCTTGTCGCCGATGCGCGTGAGGCGCGGGTCCTCGCAGCCGGAATAATTATTGTCGCCGCCGTGTTTGAGCTCGAAGTCCTCGCGCGGAATGTACGCCGGTTCGGAGAAGCGCTTTGTGATCGAAGTGCCGTTGCGCGAGATTGCATACCCGAATGTGGAAACATTGTCTTGCGAGAGGGCGCGGTACAGTATGTGCGCCGTGCCGTTGATGTCGATGGCGGCGGGATTGAAGGTTGCTTTGCTTTCCCACGGATGATCGCCGCTCGGTGTGATGATCGGATTGTTGCGGGCACGGACGCCGATGGCGGCTCGGCGGGCGGGGACGATGGCGTCGAGCAGGTCGGGCAGATGGATGGACGCGCGGGCGCACACGGTATCCGCCGCGCCGTAGTATATGTCGAGCCGGTCGCCGTCCACGAGCGCGCCGGTCGGGAAGACGATGTTCGGCACCGCGCCGTATTGCTCGTACGACGCCTCCGGTACCAGCATTGGGCCCTTTGTGCGACCGATGACCGTTCCCGGATCGCGCAAATCCAGCAGGAGCGCCTCGATACCGAACACCGGTTTGCCGCCGCCGGTATAGTTTTGGATGTAAGAATAGATGAGGAGCCAGCCGTCTTTTGTTTTGATCGGCGGAGCGCCGGCCTCCACGTGGTCGTGCTCGCCGCGCAGGGGATTGATGACGTGGTTCGGAAGTTGTGCGTGCCACTCTTCCCAAAACTTCGGGTCGGTGAGTTGTTCGAGAGAATCGCAGCGCACGAGCGCCATGCGTGCCGGCGGCTCGTCAGTATGTGCGGTCAATATCGCAACGATCTTTTTGCCGATGCGCTCCGGAAACAGCATCATCGCTTTTGCGTTGAACGGCGTGACGAGGTGTTTTTCGGTGATGGTGTTGAGATCGGGCGAGAGCGCCATGCCGACTTTTATGTTGCTCGCATTGTACGGATACCCGCCGAGCGCGGTATAGAAAATGACGTACTGTCCTTCGAAAAAGGTGACGCGCGGATCCTCGCAGCCGAACTTCTCCCACTCTTTTTCGGGCGTGATGAACGGGCGGCGATTGCTGAATCCTCCGCTGCCGTCTTGTGTGGCGATGCCGACAACCGACACATCATTCGCAGGATGATCGATATGTTCCGGCTTCCCGAGCGCGCGATACAACATCTGCACGCTGCCTTTATGCAACACCGGGCACCCGTTGAACGCCCCGCGCGACTCCCACGCCACCGCCTCTCTCGGCACCAAAATCGGATTCCGCACGTCTCGTTTTACGATGTACATAAATAGGGGTTAGGTTTTAGCTTTTAGGGAAATGCGAAACGCTCTCTTCATCATACATTAGGGGCAGACAGAACGGCGTGGCGGTTGTGGGTAAGGTCGTCGAGAAAATCTTTGAGGGGGGCGGTGGCGACGTTGACGGTCTTGTCGCCGCCGCCGTAGTAGATGAAGAGAGTGCCATCTTTTATCACCGCACCGCTGGCATAGATAACGCCGGGTTTCCAATCGTTTTCGTACGGCATATCGGGCGTGAGGATCGGATGCGCCGAGCGGTAGAGAATCTTTGTCGGATCGTCGAGATCGAGCAGCATGGCGCCCACCTTGTAGCCGATCTCCGGATGCGCCGGATCCATGCCGTGATAGAAGAGAAGCCAGCCTTTTTCGGTGCGTACCGGGGGCGAAGCGGCACCGCGCACGAACGCGTCCCAGTGTCCGTTCCGCCCGCTTCGCTGATTGTTGCTCCTGATCGGATCATCATGCGCCGCCGCCAGGGAATCGACATATTCGATCATGATGTGTGGCGTGAGCGCGTGCAGAACCGCGAACTTGCCGCGAATCTTTTCCGGGAAGAGCACCCAATTTTTGTGCACTTCGCCGGCCGGGGAAAGATAGCTCGGTGCACTCCACGACCAGAGCTGCGAGAGGAAGTTGTTGGCGGGCAGTGTGGCAAGCGTCATGCGGATGGAATCCCAGCCGTTGAACTCCGTGCAGGTGAGATGTACTTCGTTGTCGATGACCACCGCGCGCGGATCTTCGAAACCGCCCCAGCCGCCGCCGGACGGATTACGCTCGCGATCATAGCCGCGTGCCGGCGAGGTGAACGGGTTGCGGAACTTCTTGGGCGTGAGCGGTACGAACGCCGGGCATTGTTCGGGTGAGAAGATGGGATACGGAAGACGTTCTTCGATATGGACGCCATCGGTGGTCGAGGCGTAGCCGACGCGGGAGATGCCGTCGGCACCGAGCGCGCGATACAAAAGATAGATGCGGCCGTTCATCTCGATCGCCGCCGGATTGAACACCGCCTCGCTTTCCCATGCATGCTCGCGAATGGGGCCGAGGATCGGATTGCTACCGGAGCGGAAGAGACGAGGAGTGGGCGGAGTGTGGGTGGTTGGCTTTTGTGGGAGTGCCGCAGTGTGTCGGAAAAAGAATGCGGACACAATGGCGCAAAGAGCGAGAATTATGAGAAAGAAGGAGAACATATGTGATTGTGCGAACTTTTGACGAGACCGGAAATACAAAGGTCAGACCTATGCCACAAACAAGATTTTTATCAAAGTGTCTCGATAAAGTGCAAACCGAGGTTTCGGGCATAGGTCTGACCTTTGTATTTCCTACCCCCTGTGATACCGATCCTCATACCGAACAATATCATCCTCTGCGAACTCGCCGAAAGCTATCTCGAGGAAACGGAGGTTTTTTGTTGTACTGCCTTCGGCACGATGTTTGGTGCCGCGCGGGATGAAAAATTCGTCGCCGGCCCGTGCTTGGGTATACGTATCGCCGACGGTTATGGTGCCTTCGCCGTCGAGGACGCGCCAAAATTCGTCGCGCTTTTCGTGCGATTGCAAGCTGAGTGCCTCGCCGGCACGCACGACGATGATCTTCACCGTCGTCGGCTCGCCGTGCGTGAACTGCTCGAAGAACCCCCAAGGTCGTTCGTCGCGTGCATACTTGGGAAGATAAGGATGTTCCATGGTTATTCTCGCGTCTTCTCGAGGTTTTTAATGGGAAAGAAAAGGGAGCGAACGGCGAACACGACAGAAGCGGCCGCATGGATCATTTGTTCGCCGAGTGCCGGGCCGCGGGTGCGCGCCTTCGAGCTGACTTCGGGCCACTCGCGTATGATACTTGGCCGCACCGCCTCTATGAACATTCGCGCAGAGTGTGCCCAAGCAAATTGCTCAGCCTTGGCGCGGCACGCCTCCGACGGAACCGGCAGCGAAAGGCACGCGGTCGCCGCATATGCAATGTCGTCGTGCAGATAGCCATCCACGCCGCTCGCGATGACGTCCCTCGGACCCGTCGCGTAGTGCGCCGCCACTGGTACGCCGCTTGCGAGCGCTTCGAGCATCACCAATCCGAACGTCTCCGTGCGGGAAGGGAATACGAGCGTGTCCGCCTGCGCGACCAATCGCGCCAGCTCTACGCCACGCTTGCAGCCGAGAAATATTGCGCGACCGACGTACGTTTCCTGCAATCGCGCCAGCTCCGGCCCGTCGCCGATGACCAGCTTCGTGCCCGGCAGCCGCGCCTCCAAAAATTCCTCGATGTTCTTTTCCTTCGCGATGCGACCGACGTATGCAAAGATCGGACGTTGATACTCCAGCGGCGCCCCCTCGGTCGCACGCTCCGGCGAGAAAAGTTCGGTGTCCACGCCAAGTTGCCACGGCGCGACGCGCGTAAATCCTGCCGCCGCCAGTTCTCGCTGCATCGTCGGAGAATTCGAAAGCGTCGCCGCGGCGGCATTATGGAACCAACGCATATAAAAAGTGGCGAGCCAGGCTGCAATCGGTGCAATCGGCCGGAAATACGTGCGCACGTACGCCGCCATATTGGTATGATAGGAAGTGGTGAAAGGAATGTTCCAGCGCAGGCAAATGGAGCGCGCGGTGTAGCCGATCGTCCACTCGGTCGCGATGTGCACATAATCCGGCTGCTCCTCCAGCATAAGGCGTTGCAGCTTGCGGCGCGGAAAAACCGCGATCGGCTGCGCCGCATAGAAAGGGAAGGGGACGGTCAGGAATAATCCGGGATGCACCACCGTCACGCGGTATCCCGAACGCTCCGCTTCTTCGCGGATTTTATTCAGCGCCGTCCCCACGCCGGTAACGAAAGGGAACCATGCATCGGTGACAATAAGTACTTTTTTCATTTTTCTTTTCTATTTTTTCTGTTTCCCTCTCCTTATCCACCACCATACGCCGCCGCCAAGCGCGACCAACGACACAATCGTCAGCGCCATATTGACCGGCCCGCTGCCCGCACGCATTAGCCAATCGCCGGCAATAAAGCCAATGCCTTCCAGCAGAATCGTCTGCGGAACCGTACCGATGACATTATACCAAAAGTATGACCAAAACGGCATTTTCCCGGCACCCAGTGCGATGAGTAGCGCAATGCCTGTCGGCAGCGGCCCCACGATCTGCAATTTCGCCATAATGACCGTCTTCCCTCCGTGATCTTGCGCGTGCTTTTCCAGTGCGTCGATGCGCGCTTCTGTCACGCCAAGATACTTCCCGAAACGCTTCACGAACACTCGTCCGCCATAGCGTCCGAGCAGATAATAGATAATATCCGACAATAGATTGGCAACAAGAATCACGAAAAATACGCCAACAATGCTCAATACTCCCGTCGCCGCCAACATACCGCCGACAATGCTCGCAATCGGACCTTCAAAAAAAACGAGCGGAAAAAGCCCAAGATATCCATATTGCGATAATGCCGTAATGAGGTGCTGGATTGCCGGGTCCATATTGCTTTATGGTATCATAGTAAATATGCTACACGCACTTATACTGGGCATCATAGAGGGGATTACCGAATTCTTGCCGATTTCTTCGACGGGGCACCTTATCTTGGCGGGGCAACTGCTCGGCGTGGCGGACAGTGCATTTCAGAAAAGTTTTGATATCATCATTCAGCTCGGGGCGATTCTCGCGGTCGTGGTGTTGTACTGGCGGTCGTTTTTGGATATGGAGATCTCTAAGCGCATTGCGGTGGCGTTCGTGCCGACCGGCATCATCGGGCTGGCGTTCTATAAAATAGTTAAAACATATCTTCTTGGTAATGTGTCGGTCGTACTCTGGGCGCTTGCGATCGGCGGATTGGCGCTCATCTTGCTGGAGCTTTGGCATCATGAAAAAGACGACGCGATCGAGGATATCCGCAGACTTTCGTATGGAAAGGCGGCGACTATCGGCTGCTTTCAAGCGCTCTCTATCATCCCCGGCACCTCGCGCTCCGCCGCCACCATCGTCGGCGGCCTCCTGCTCGGTATGCGCCGCACCGCGATCGTGGAATTCTCCTTCCTGCTCGCGGTGCCGACAATGGTCGCGGCGAGCGGCTTGGACATCATAAAAAACGCCTCCGCATTCTCCGGCGTCGACTTCAGCGCCCTCGCCGTCGGCTTCACCGTCTCATTCATCGTCGCCCTCGCGAGTATTAAATGGTTGCTCGGCTACGTTCGTTCGCATACGTTTACGTTGTTTGGTATGTATAGAATCGTCGTGGCTGCGGCGTTCTTCCTGTTTGTAGTGCGATAGGAGAAAACCATTCGCTGCCCCTCACCCCAACCCTCTCCCTGGAATGGGAGAGGGGGCAGCTGCAAAACCCAAACCGCAAAACTCAAGCTCCTCGCCAACAACTCCTCTCCTCGGAGGGGAGAGGCCGGGTGAGGGTTCGACCAGGGGGAGAGGATGTCCGGAGGGCGGGTGAGGGGTGGCGGAAAAGTGTCACATGCGCACAAAAGATAAAGACCGCCCTACTGAGAGCGGTCTCCGTTTTGTTGCATCATGTTCATACACGATGTCTCGAACCTCTTCCATCTCCATGACGGCAGTGTGATGTAAAACACCAGTAACACGCAGATCAGTCCAATGAATAACGTCCACAATCCGGCATTCCACGAGCGTTCTTCATATCCGACGAGATACGAAGCGACGAACGCAAAAAGCACCAGAAGCGACGCCCTGCTTTTATTCCAGTACATCTTGGTACCTCCTTCAAAAGAGAAAGAAAAACCGCCCGGAACCCGTCATACGAGCTGCGGGCGGGATCTGCTTTGTTTCGTTAGGTCTCCTTGCGGGAGAGTCTGCCAATCCAGTAGATCAGAAAGTCCTTTCCGCCGCTGGAGATTGCGGCCAGTCCCACAAGGACAAGTGCCGCGCCGAGCGAACCGAGGAACGCATACCCGAGCCCCAGGGCAATCGCTACCGAGACCAAGAGAACCGCACATTCTGTGACCTGCATTTTCGTCGCGCCTCCTTTGCGCATTTATGATGTCGAAAAGATCGTACTGCCTGATACTCTACACCCAACCACTGCTTTTGTCAAGATTGTGGATAACTGGGCGGGTGCGGTATACTAACCGTGAAAAAGCGTTGCGGTATAAGGGTTTTATGTCGCAATGCGCAATAGTTTTATTATTCGCATTACTTTTGATCGTATTCTGTATGGCAAAAAAGATTGTAAAAAAGGCGAAGGCTGTCGTGAAGGTTGTGAAGAAATCCAAACCGATTAAGAAGGGCGGGAAGGTCGTCGCGGCGCCGGTGCAGAAAAGCACCATTGGTATCCTGCCGCTCGCTGATCGCGTCGTCGTGAAGCCGCTCTCGGCTGAAGAATCGGGTCGCGTGCTCGCCAGCGGTATTATCATTCCCGAAACCGTCAGCAAAGAAAAGCCGGAGCAGGGAACGGTTGTTGCTGTCGGCCCGGGCAAGACGTTCGATAACGGCGAATGCGCCCCGATGACCGTCGCGCTCGGCGACCGCGTCCTCTTCTCTAAGTATGGTTACGACGAAGTGAAGGTTGAAGGCGTCGAATATTTCATCGTCAGCGAAGGCAGCGTGCTGGCGGTGATGAGTAAGTAGACCTTCACCCCTCACCCCAGCCCTCTCCCCGTGAGGGGAGAGGGGGCAGACCCCTATAAGATAACAATTAACACGTATGGCAAAACAAATTCTTTTTAATGAAAAGGCTCGTCGCGCGCTTAAGAACGGCATCGACAAGGCGGCGAATACGATCAAGATTACGCTTGGTCCGCGCGGGCGTAATGTTGCGCTCGATAAAGGGTACGGCGGGCCGACCATCACCAACGACGGCGTCTCCATCGCCAAAGAAATCACGCTGCGCGACAAGTTCGAGAATATGGGCGCGGAGATCGTGAAGGAGGTCGCAACCAAGACCAACGACATTGCGGGCGACGGCACCACCACCTCGGTCGTGCTTTTGCAGGCGCTCGTCACGGAAGGTATGCGCCACACGGAAATGGGCCTCTCGGCGATGGGCGTGCGCGCGGGTATTGAGAAAGCTACTGCCGAGGCTGTTGAAGCGCTCAAGTCGATGGCGAAAGTGATTCAAGGCGACGCGGAGATCCGCCAAGTTGCAACCATTGCGGCTGAGTCGCCGGAGATCGGCGCGATCATCGCGGACACCATCAAAGCGGTCGGCAAAGACGGCGTCGTGACGGTTGAAGAAAGCCAGTCGCTCGGCATTGAGAAGGAAGTTGTCGAAGGTATGGAATTCGAGCGCGGCTATGTGTCGGCGTATATGATCACCAATTCCGAGCGCATGGAAGCGGAGTTCAAGGACCCGTACGTGCTCGTGACCGACAAGAAAATTTCGTCGGTGCAGGAGGTGTTGCCGATTCTCGAGAAGGTCGCGCAGAGCGGTAAGAAAGACATCGTCATCATTGCGGAAGACGTGGAAGGCGAGGCGCTCACGACCTTCGTGCTCAACAAGCTCCGCGGCACGTTCAATGTGCTCGGCATCAAAGCTCCGGGCTACGGTGACCGCAAGAAGGAAATGCTCGCGGATATTGCGGCGACCGTCGGTGCGCAGGTTATTTCCGAAGATGTCGGCCTCAAGTTCGAAAATGCGACGCTCGATATGCTCGGCCGCGCCGGGAAGATCATCGCTACGAAAGACTCGACGGTGATTGTCGACGGCAAGGGCGAGAAGAAAGCGATCGACGCGCGCGTCGCGCAGGTTCGCGCGCAGATCGAGAATACGACCTCCAAGTTTGATAAGGAAAAACTTGAAGCTCGCCTCGCGAAACTCACCGGTGGTGTGGCGGTCATCCGCGTCGGTGCCGCGACCGAGACCGAGATGAAGTATCTCAAACTCAAGATCGAGGACGCGGTCAATGCGACCAAAGCCGCGATCGAGGAGGGCATCGTTGCCGGCGGCGGCACCGCGCTCGTGAAGGCTGCGCACAAGCTCGCGGTCGCGTTCGAGGCCAACAAAGCCAAGATGACGACCGAGACGCGCGTCGGCTATGAAGTCGTCCTCAAGGCACTCGAGATGCCGCTGCGTCAGATCGCCGAGAATGCCGGTATGGATGCCGGCGTGATCGTGGACAAGGTGAAGAACGGCAAACCAAACGCCGGCTACGACGCACTCCAAAACAAAATCGTCGACGATATGCTCGCCGCCGGCATCGTCGACCCCGTCAAAGTAACAAGAACCGGCCTCCAGCGCGCCGCCTCTGCTGCAGCGATTCTTCTCACCACCGAGGCAGCTGTGGCCGAGGAGCCGAAAGAAGAAAAAGCTCCCGCCGGCAACCCAGGCATGGGCGGTATGGGGGATATGGATTACTAAAAGTATTACAAGCAAAAACACCCCTTGGCCCGCAAAAGCCAAGGGGTGTTTTTTGTGATTCCACACACCTCGCCACCCCTCACCCCAACCCTCTCCCCGTGAGGGGAGAGGGGGCAGCTCAAAACCAAAACCGCCAACCTCAAGCTCCTCGACCCAACCTCCCTCTCCAAGCACTCGGTACCCACAAGCTCCTCTCCCCTCAGGGGGAGAGGATGTCCGAAGGACAGGTGAGGGGTGGCGGAAAGATATAGGTGAGGGGTGGAGAATGACCCTTGCACCCCATCAAAATTTCCTCTATTCTGCATCTCAGAAGCAACCCTAGAATTACAACCAGGAGGCAGCTATGTCCGTACTCAATACGAAACCGCTCCCGTTCTCTTTGGAACAAATTCAAGCGCTCATCGCCCAAGGGTATCCGACGCCGTTCTATATATACGACGAAGCGGGGATTCGCCGGTCGGCGCGAGCGCTCATCGACGCATTCTCCTGGAACCGCGGTTTTAGGGAATTCTTCGCGGTGAAGGCGCTACCGAATCCGCATATCCTAAAAATCTTGCGCGAAGAAGGCTGCGGCGCCGATTGCAGTTCGTTGCCGGAACTTTTGCTTGCCGAGCGGGCGGGAATCACCGGAGAGAACATTATGTTCACCTCCAATGACACGCCGACGGACGAGTTCGTCTATGCGAAAGGTTTGGGTGCGATCCTCAATCTCGACGACATTTCCCATCTTCCGTTCCTGGAGCAATGCGCCGGCCTGCCGCCGCTGCTTTCGTTCCGGTACAATCCCGGCAACTTGCGTACTGGCAATGCCATCATCGGCACACCGGCGGAGGCGAAATACGGCCTCACGCGCCCGCAGATCTTCGACGCATATCGCCTCGCGAAAGCAAAAGGCGTGAAGCGCTTCGGCCTGCACACTATGATCGCGTCCAACGAGCTGAATCCCGAGTATTTCGTGGAAACCGCGCGAATGGTATTCGATCTGGTAACCGCATTGAAGGGCGGACTCGGCATCTCGTTCGAGTTCGTAAATCTCGGCGGTGGCATCGGTATCCCGTATCGCCCGGAACAGTCTCCGGTCGATCTGCGCGCCATCGCCATCGGCATTCGCGGATGGTACAAAGACTTCCGGCTCGCTCCGCTGAAAATCTATATGGAATGCGGGCGCTGCATTACCGGCCCGCACGGGTATCTCGTCTCCACCGTTCGTCATCTCAAGCGTACGTATCGCGATTACGTCGGGCTCGATGCGTGTATGGCAAACTTGATGCGACCCGCCCTGTACGACGCATATCACCACATCACCGTCCTCGGCAAAGAGCATATCGAGCCGGTGTGGAAGTACGACGTCACCGGTTCGCTCTGCGAAAACAACGACAAGTTCGCAAAAGAGCGAATGCTCCCGGAAGTGTTGGTAGGGGATATTGTCGCCATCCACGACGCCGGCGCACATAGTCACGCGATGGGTTTCAACTACAACGGAAAGACGCGTTCTGCCGAGTTTCGAATGCGTCCCGACGGTTCGTTCAGTATGATCCGCCGCGCAGAAACAATCGCAGACCATTTCGCAACACTGGAAGGATTCTCCTGACCGCCACTTCACCAACCGCCCGCCGAAGCCTCAACTTCGGCGGGCGGTTTTTCTTTTCAGGTCAAGACAGCGATGGTTTTGAGCTGCCCCCGCTCCCCTCACGGGGAGAGGGTTGGGGTGAGGGGTGTCGGCATATGTTGCGCCATCGCGGAAAACCCCACCACAAAACCTATATTTGTCCTGCACCCTGCTCGGCGGTGTGACCGTATACATTGGTACTGCAGTAGATTAGCAATAACATCAAAAACCATATGAAAAAGCATTTGAGTGTAGCAATTACCAGCTTAGCGCTCGTAGGTGCACTTGCCGCGAGCGGAACCGCGTTTGCGGCGGAATTGGCACCGAGTCATGCTGGCGGACATTTCCGCGGCGGAGAACCGGGTCGCGGTATGATGAGCGAACCAAATCGCGCTCCGGGTGTGTTTGGCATCGTCGCCTCCGTCAGCGGCAATACGCTCACCATTACAAGCAAAGGCTTCGGTAAAGATGCGGCCGCGAAGACCTACACCGTCGATGCGACCAACGCGACCGTATTCAAGGATAATGCCACCTCGTCCGTCTCCGCGATCGCCGCCGGCGACACTGTGATGGCACAAGGCACCATCAGCGGCACTTCGGTAACGGCGAAGATCATCCACGACGGCATGCCCGGCAGCCCGAACGGCGAGCCGCGCGGCATGATGGGTGCTCCGAGCCGTGCTCCGGGAATGCAACAGCACGCCACCGGTACGCCTGAAAACATTCCTGTCATCAAAGGCGACGGCAAGCCGGTCGTCGGCGGCATCGTGACCACCATCTCCGGCAACACGCTCACCATCACCAACAAAAGCGGCGTCACGTATACCATCGACTAGTGCA
>Ga0118677_10004705_pt1 | contig 24573 bp, 16 predicted proteins | sample AliMusrvi5mmetaG_FD_86154 | JGI IMG/M metagenome (GOLD analysis project Ga0118677, IMG submission 86154)
TCTTCAAGCGAGGCGGCTTGGTCGCTCGCGCCCTCGGCCAGCGACTGGCTGGCGGAGGATACCTGACCCGCCGCACTGGCAGTTTGATCGGCCCCGGTGGAGAGGGTTTCGGAAATTTGCTTCAGAACCTTGTTGATGCCACGGGTTATGAGGATACCCATAGCCAACGCGATTACCACTCCCGCGATCATGGCCGACAGGGTTAGGCTCTTGAGAACCGTGGCTTGGCTAGTGGAGGTTCCGATGGTATCGGTGGCGGTCTTCTCGTTGATCTCGACCAACTTTTCGAGCAGGAGAAGGGCCTTGGTCTGACTGGCACGGCAGACCGTCATCAATTGACGGTTCAATCTCTCGCGCAATGCGACTGCTTTGGCCACTTCCACGCGCATCGGTCGCATCAATTCGATGATCTTCATGGCGTTGGGAGACACTTCCTTCTCAACCAGCTCCCGGGCGGCAGATTGCTCGCCCCGAACATAGTTTTCCCGCACCTTGCGCACGCCGGCCAGCAGAGCAGCATTCAAAGGCCGCAGCTCCTGAAGAGATTTCTGAATCTGCGGATTGGAAGCGGTGATCTTGCTAGTCCAGTCAACCGCAGAATCAACCAGCAATGTGTTCGCCGTGTCGGCCTCAGCCAGCACCCCGCCCTCTTTGGCCTGTTTGGCCAGCACGGAAAGAGTCTTCCACAGCGTTCCCCGCACCTCGAAAAGGTCGCTCGCGAGAGCCGTCGGAGCGAGAATTCCCACCGCCTCCAACTCGGCGTTAAGCTTGAAAAAATCATTGTTGTCGCTTCTCCAGGCATCCCAAGCCGACACGAATTCCTTCCAAGTAGCCTCCTCCGCCACTGTCTGCGGCAGCGCCTCGTAAATCTTCCAGGCCGCTCCGTAGTCTGCTCTGGCCTTGGCGACAGTCTCGGACTGGCGTTTGCGGTCGGCCATATCTAAATCGGGGTTCAGCAGCGTGCGCTGCGCCGCTTTGATCAGTTCGGCGTTCGCGCTGATGGTCAAGAGGCTCTGCACGCTGGGCAGACGCACCTTGCCGATCTCGTTAATGGCCTGGTTGCTCCTGACGGTGCCATAGTAGCCGACGAAGCCGAGCAGCAGTGTGATAGTGGCGACGACCAGGAATGAGGTGATGAGTCGCCTGCCGACGGTCCATTGATTCATAATTCTATTCTGTTGCTTGGCTGTTTCGAAATATCAACGCTTGGCCCGGCGCACAACACCGCCTTGCCTCCTGCGGCAAAGTTTCGGCGACTACCGGCTGTCCGACTCATTTGGATGCAGGTATTCACGGGCGTGGCGCCAGGTGTGAGGTTGTATCGTCAGGAAGTAGCAACAGTTGAAGAGGAAAGGTTGAAATGCCGAAATTGGCATGGGTGGTGGCATGGGTTGGGTTTCAGCTTTTCAGCGTTTCAGCTTTTGTTATCAGTTGCCCGCTAAACACGCAAAAGGACGCTAAACCAGACACGGATTGCACTGGTGTTCACGGAAATGAAATGCCATCCGTGAAAATCAGTGAAATCTGTGTCTCTTTTAGCGTCTTTTAGCGTGTTTAGCGGGCAACCGCCCCCCCGCCCGTGGGGAAATGCTGAAAGCGGTTGGTTGGAATTCGGATTTCGGATTTCGGCTTTGGCGGGCGGTTGTTGTCTCGTTCAGGCTCCAGCTTAAAAGCGGAGGGATATTCCGAGGAACGGGACCAGGTCATCGGCCGAGCGGGTGACGCCGAGGTTCACCCCGGCATCCAGTTGCAGGTTATCGGTCAAACGGTAGGTCAGACCGAGATCCACCGTGCCGATCCAGGGCGCATCCTGGTCGGCACTGACCTGGCTGAAGAACTCGATATAACCCGCCAACCGTCCGACGATCTCGTGGCCGAAGGTGATGCTGTTGACAAACTCAGGATGATAGCCGGCACCGTCGGCACTTTGCATGAAGTCGAACTCGGTCATCAGGCCCATGCTCCATCCGAGAGGTAACTCTACCGCCAGCGGAATGATGATCCCCCCCTCCACTGCACGGTTCCCCAAGCCGTTCTGGCTGGTGGGGAACTTCACAAAGGGCATAAACGCCAGGGCTGTGGCGCCGCCATCGTCGCCCCACCAGTTGATTTTGAGGCGGGTAGTCACATCGCCAAAGCCGCTCTGGCGGGTTACCGAACCGGTCGCCCGGTCTTCAGTCCGGACCCAGTTGCAGGGCGCCAGCATCAGTTGGAGATCCATCTGGTTGAGCAAGCCCACTTTGAGGTTGACGGGTGCCAGGGCAAGGCTGTCGCTACTGATGTCAGCCCCGGGTGCGCTATGGCGGTCGCGGGTATAACTGACCAGGTCCATCTCGATCTGGAAATGGCCGGCGTCCACGGTATAGGGGCTTTCCGTCTTATCGGGCCGGTCGGTGCTCATCTCGCGCATCTGGGCACGAGGCGTGGGATTAAAGAGGTTATAGTCTCCCTTGTTTGACGGGGGCAGTGTGGTTTCAGGGTTGGCGGGTGCGGACGAATCGTCCGCGAACAGGCTGAGGGACAACGCGAAACCAGTGACCAAGGCACAGATGCGGTTCGCCATGGGGCGATGATTCATATCGGCATAACCCACCCAACGGGTGATCCCGGAGCGCCGGTCTCCGACCCGGCGCGCGCAGCAAGATGATTCATATCTCACCCAGCGGGTGATGGCACCCAACAGCCGAAACCCTTGCGTCTCTGCACCTTTGCGCCTCCGCGTTGGTTCAACTGCTCTTTCCAGGTTCATAGTTCGCTCTCCAGATACAAAAGCCGGAGACGGAACAAGGCCCGTCTCCGGCGTGCGGAAAGTCTGGACTTAGAAGTCCTTGAAATCGCCTTCCATCGGGATTTCCGAGCGGCCGCCAGCGGTGGTCAGCGCCGACGCAGGCTGTTTTGACTTGCTGGTTACGGTAGTATGGCCGTGGCCGTTGCCGGCAGCAGCCAACTTTTGCGGTTTGGTGATGCTTCGCTTCACTCCGGTGTTGCGCGACCCCGAAGCCAGCGAGGCCGCCGCAACCACTTGACGACCGTGACCGTCCACCAAACGCAGCAGGTCCGATACCGCATCCTTCAACGCCTCCGCCTGGGCGGTCAACTCCTCCGCCGCCGCCGCGCTTTCCTCCGCGTTGGCCGCGTTGCTCTGCGTCACCTTGTCCATCTGCGTCACCGCCGTGTTCACCTGCGCAATGCCCTGGCTTTGTTCCTGCGATGCCGCGGCCACTTCGCCCGCCATCTCATCCACCTGCCGGGCTTTCCCGACGATCTCTTCCAGGCTCTTGGCCACCTTGGCGCTGATATCCGCCCCCACCGCGCTCTTCTGGACCGCGTCTTCAATCTTGCTGGCCGTCTCTTTCGCCGCCTGCGCGCAGCGTTGCGCCAGGTTCCGCACCTCATCCGCCACCACCGCAAACCCCGCGCCCGCCTCGCCGGCCCGGGCGGCTTCGACGGCGGCGTTGAGCGCCAGGATGTTGGTCTGGAAGGCGATCTCGTCAATAGTCTTGACGATCTTGGCCGTATCATCGGAGGACGCTTTGATTTGGGAGATGGTGCGGGACATCTCCTCGCCCGCGTGAGCCATGCCGCCCATGGTTTCCTTGACCTGCACCATTAAGGTATTGCACTGGCCCGCGTTCGCGGCGTTGCGCCGGGTCATGCTGGACATCTCCTCGAGCGAAGAGCTGGTTTCCTCCAGCGACGCTGCCTGTTCGCTCGCCCCTTCAGCCAGCGACTGGCTGGCGGCGGAGACCTGGCCAGCGGCCCCAGCGGTCTGCTCGGCGCCTGCGGACAGGCTTTCGGAAATCCGTTTCAGCACCTGGTTAATGCCCCGGCTGGTCCAGAATCCCAAGAACCCGCCCAATAAGCCCATGATCACCAGCACCGCCACCACCAGGGTACTCGCCTTGCTGGTCTGCTGTTCGGATTGGGCTTTTATGGAATTGGCCAGCACCATGAATTCTTCGGTCGGACAAGTGGCGGCCACGACATAGGAGAAGCCGCCGATTTTCAGGGGTTGGAAAGACACGCGTTTGGCAATGCCCTCGAAAACGTACTCCGCGCTCCCGGTTTCCCCTTTCAGCATGTGGTCCTTCACGATCCGGGCCAGTTCGCCGTTTTCAGGAGCGGTCAAATGCTTGTGGTCCTTGAGCGTGTATTTGGGATGTGTGATCAACTCGCCCAAATCGTTAAGGAGGTAAGCATACCCGGTCTTCCCATAAACACGTGAGGCCACAAGATCCGCGGCCAGTCGCCAGTCGGCGTTTAACACGAAAATCCCCTGCAAATGGGTATCGACATAAACCGGCGTTGCCACCCGGAGTTCGGGCTCCCCGGTGTTCTGCGCGATTTCCACAGGCGTGCAATAAACTTGCCCCGAAGGCAGTTTGGCGGCCTGCTGGAACCAGTCGGAACTAGCCCGCGAACCCAGGTTCGTCTCAATTTGTCCGCTTTTCACCACGATGACCTCGTTTCCTTTGGCGTCGAGATAGCGGATTTGCGGATAGATCGGTTTGTCGTACAAGGTGGCGATGTGGTAGAGGCTGGCCAGCTCTCCAGCCAGGCGCGCTTTAGCGCTAATGGCGGCCAGTCGGCTCATCTCCTCCCAATAGCCGCTGACACAGACAATCCAGTCCCAGGCGGGGAAATACTGGTAGGCAATGAACTTATCCCGCCCTTCAAAGATATAGTTTAACACTTGCGGGGCCTCGGCGTTCTTGTGGTCGAGAATGGGCTGGAATTCGGTCAGTTTCAAATCGGTGATCGTGCTCTTGCCGACCAGTTGTTTCTTGGGATGAGCCACCAGCACGCCTTTTGAATCCATTACAAAAGGATAGCCCTGGATGCCGACCTTGATGTCCGTGATGGCGTTGATGAGGCTGTCATTGTCCTGCTCTTTCACCCCCACGAAAAGCATGCCGATGATTCGTCCGGAGGGCTCCTTGATCGGCTTGTAAGCGGTGACGTACCAGGCGTTGACCACAAAGGCCCGGCCTTGGAACGTGGCGCCTTTCAAGACAGTGCCAATCACCGTATTGGGAGAGCCATCCGGGTTCCTGGCCGGAATGAAGGTGCCAATCGCGCGTTCGCCATTCTCCTGCTTGACGCTGGTGGCGACGCGAATCATGTCGCCCTCATCGTTCATTCTTTGGAAGATCGTGCAGGCGCCGCCGAATAACTGGGTGACTTCATCCACGAGGGGCGTGGCTTTCTGAAAGGATTTGTTGTGTTCGATGATGACCGCGCCGAGTTGCAGGGCGGGCAGGGTGACGGTCGAGCTTTGCTTGCTGGATTGATTGACCGCTTGCCAGGTTGCCGTGTTGGTGGCCAGCCGGACTTGTCCGGCTTTCTGCAGCAGGTTTTCGGCCGCCGCCAGATTCTTCCCGAGGGTCGTTTCCAGGGAAACCTGCTGCACCTGGCACAAGCGCAAGAGGCTGCCAAGGATGGCCCTCGCTTCGTTTTCACTGGCTTGGTTTGACTCCTTGTTCTTGCCCGCCTGCACCTGTGCATAGCGCAGCACATTTCCGGCCTGAGCCAGCTTCCGGGCGTCAACCTCGATGCTGCGCGTGAAGTTCAGGATGCTTTCACCATCGCTCTTACTGCCGGATGTCAACATTTGCTGAGCCTCTTCGGTCAAGGCTTTAACGGATGATTGCGTCACCACCCGGCTGAATGAGGTGAGCGACCAAAGGGCCAAGCCCCCCATAATCAGCAACGGAAGGATTACCAAAGCCAGGCTGGTCGCGATCAGCCTTTTGGACAAGCTTAGCTTCATGATTGTGCTCCCTGCTTATTGGACTGATCAGCGGTGGCTAAACCCGCCCAGTCAGGGGGCCGGGCCCACAACGGAGCGTCTGCTGTGGCGGATTCTTGCGTTTGCGCTGCCATAATAAATGAACTTTTTGCCTCGCGCACGACACGGTCTTGCCTTCGGCGGCTCAATTTCAGCCGACCACCAGTGCCTCTGGCAGAGGCGAGTTACGGTTTTCCCGGCACTGACGTCATGACTAAGTAAGTGTCGGCAGGAAATGGAAGGAGTTTAGGTGGATTCTCTCGAAACCTGTCGGAACGCCATGCCCATAACCACGAGCTTCCGGAGCCGGGGGGCGCACTTTGTTAAACTACCGAACTCCCTTCCCTCCTCTGGAAAAGAAGGAGACGAGGCCCCCACTTTGGGGAGAGCTGCATTTACGAGAACTCCCGAACACCAACCCCTCCCATGAAATCCCCAAGTTGGCAGGTTATTTGCTGTCTTCAGTGGAATGGCGTGCCCTACCGCCTGCTCACACCTCCCTAGCCTCACCGGAGCCTCCCCGTAGTACCCTCGATCTGGATCGAGGGTACTACGGGGAGGCTCCGGTGAGGCTCCGGGGAGGCCCGCAGGACTTTCCGGTGCAGGGTTGGAGGAATACGTGGCTAAAAGGTCGGCTTTTTAGGGAGGCAAGCTGGGTTCGAATGGGTCGTCGAGACGCGGGAAACGGGCAAACGGCCGGAGCCGGAGGACCGGCCTGGCACCCCGAGTCTCGGCGGCTTTTGCAAGCCTCGCGAGAGGTATGGCTGGTATGCTGACAAGTTACAGGAGTTATAGGAGTTACATCGTTACAAACGCCGGCGCCACGCGGCGCCTATGTAACCCATGTAACGATTCAACTTTGTAACTGCACTGGTATGCCAGGGTCAGAACTTTAACACCACGCTGCCGGACACCAGGTTCCGGTTGTATTCGCGGGTTTGCGGATTGGCGATGTTATCCTGGCCATTGCGACCCAGGTCCAGCGAGTAGGCGAGGTTGGCGCTGAGGTGCGCGCTGAACGTGTAGGTCATGCCGGCCAGGAGGGTGTATTGCCAGTCGTTGCGCTGGCAGGTCGACAGGTTGCCGCTGTTGTAATCGGCGTCCCAAGCGCGCCCCCCCAGATCGACGCTCCAGTGACTGGTCAAAGCGCGACGATACGCCAAGTCAACAATGCTGTCGTAATATGGGACCTTCCCCAGACTGGATACCCATTGGAACTGTTTGTACTTCAGAATCAGGCTGTCCTTGGCGGTGAATTTCGCCGTGGCCATCGCTTCGCCGTAGTACTTCACGGGAGTCTTGTCGTTGACAGGCGTTATGTGCGTGGGCGTGTCCCCCGGGTAGCTCCGGAAGTCCGGGCCGACCTGCGCCCGGACGTCCAGCCATTTCCATGGGGTGCCCTCAAAACCCACCAGGAGCCTTTGATAATCGCTGGGCGAGCTGTAGGGGGTGAAGCTGAACTGTTCCTGATACTGGTGCCCGTAGCGGTAACCCAGCGTTACCGCGATTTGCGGGCCTATCTTGTAGCCAAAGTCGGCTCCGCCGTTGACGTCATAGCGGTCGCAATAGTTTTGGTACCCCGTCACGTTGATCTGTTCGGTCATCATGTCGTAGTACAGCAGCGACGCTGCCGGGCGAACGAACCACCAATCCCCGTCATACCGAAAGCTGACGGTCGAACGGTCCTGGATCTGCTCGCGCCGCTCGCGCGGGTAAGCGATGCCGATCGCGCTCAACATGGCGCCGGGGTAGGTCGGAGCCACCGTGTCGCCGTCAATGTAGGCGAGGTTGTTTTCCAGATTGAAAGAGAACGCGCCGGCCCGGCCTTTGATCGCCGTTCCAAAACGGTGCGCATAGTTATTTTCGCTCGACGCCTCCGAGTAGTTCGCAAAGTCCCCCGCATAGGCGAGGCTCAAGATTTGGAGGCTTTCCGTGCCGAGCAAGGGTGCAAAGTTAACGCCGAGTTTTGGCGAAACTGTCGTTACCCAGGACGAGATGCCTTTCCACGCTGCGACACTGCCCGGCGGAACCGTGTACGTTGCTGGCAGATATTTGGCCTCTGCTCCCGACATAAACACGTTGTCGTCGTAGCCTTCCTTGACCCCGACGGACAAATCCGTCAGCCAGGCCGGCTTTGTCCAGCCCGACGATTCGGCGTCGGATGGGGACTTAACCTGGCCGCACACGCTGATAGCGAACGCCGCTGCAAGACCGATGGCGAAGGCGCGGTGTTTGCCGGCCAGGCTTTGGCCGGAAACGCCGGTGGCAGATGCTTGCAGTTCAGTTGGCATAAGTATCAATTCTTGACCCGGCGCTCAAGGCGGCCTTGCCACCATTGGCAGAGTCGCGGTGCCCGCTGGTCGGCTGGTTCCGGTGGTCACGGAATTTGCTGGCACTGGCGCGAGGTCCAAGCTTGTATCGGCAGGAAACAGAAACTGCTGAAACGAGTTGTTTTCAAGTTCTCCGGGGCTCGAACATCATCTGAGGGCTGCCCCCGGAAGCCACCCCGAGGCCACCTTCAAGCCATTTGGTAGCCAACCGGTGGGCACCCCGAAGCCACCCCGAAGCCACCCTGAGGCTACCCTGAGGCTACCCTGAAGCTACACTCAGGCTACCCCGAGGCCACCCTGGGAGGCAAGGTCCAACTTGAAGGGCGAAGAATGGCGCAATCCCCGGTAAGTTGTGTATTCACAATCAGTTCAGCTTACCTGTTCTTCACGAAGATGTGGGCAATGACAAGCCCCAAAGCCGCCTCAAGGCCACCCCGTGCGGCCCCGACCTAAGGCAAGCCAGATGCCAGCGGAAAGCGCGCCTTGTCGCGCGCCAAGGCGGTTGGGATGCGGAACCGAAGTGTCAGTTGTGCGCCACGCGCGAATTGCTGCCCGAGACCAGGCTATTAACGTCGAGAATCAGTCCCACACGGCCGTCACCGAGAATGGCGGCACCCGCCAGGCCTTGGCATTGCTTGAAGGTACTGCCGAGGCCTTTGATGACCACTTCCTGCTTCCCAATTAGCCGATCTACCATCAGGCAACGGTGATGGCGATTGGTTTCAACCATGATGATGATGGATTCCGCGGGGTTGGTGGAGTCGGGTTGGAGGCCGAACTGTTGGTAGAGCCGTACCAAGGGGCTGAGTTGGCCGCGCACGCTCACCATCTCGCCGCGTCCCTGCACGGTGGAAATCATGGCCGCCGACGGGCGGAAGGATTCCCGGACACACAAAGTCGGCACGATGAACCGCTCGGACCCTACGGTGAAGATCAACCCATCGATAATGGCTAGGGTCAGCGGCAGGTGGATGGAGATCGTCGAGCCTTTGCCCGGCGTAGAGCGGACTTCAATCTTGCCACGCAATTTGCTGATATTGCGCTGCACCACGTCCATCCCCACCCCGCGCCCGGAGATGTCGGTGACTTTCTCGGCGGTGGATAAGCCGGGTGCGAAGATGAGGGCGAAGATTTCCTGATCCGTCAATTGCTCCCCTGCGGTGACCAATCCGGCTTGAATCCCCTTGGCCAGGATTCGCTCCTTATTCAATCCGGCTCCATCGTCCTCGACCTCGATGACAATATGGCCCCCCAGGTGAGAGGCGCGGAGCTGAACGACGCCTCGAGCAGGCTTGCCTTCAGCGGCGCGGCGTTCGGGGTTTTCAATCCCATGGTCCACCGCATTCCGAATCAGGTGAATGAGCGGGTCGTTGATTTCTTCGATCAAGTTGCGGTCGAGTTCCGTGCCTTCCCCGCTTAACCGCAGCTCGACCTGTTTCCCCGCTTTGGCGGCCACGTCGCGAACCAAGCGCGTCATTTTCTGGAATGAGCCGCGGATGGGCACCATGCGCAGGGACATGGCGATGTGCTGGAGTTCGTTGGTGCTGCGCCCCAACTGGGCGAGGTTGCGGCTGAGTTGCTGGCTCTGCACGGAGCGCAGATCGGTGTCCTGGTTCACCAGGGATTGCGCAATGACCAGCTCGCCGACGAGATCCACCAGGCTGTCCAGCTTCGCCGTGTCCACTTTGACAAATCCAGAGGCGCCGCGACGCGTGTCGGCGCTGGGTTTGGCTTCTTCCTCGGCGGGTTGGTCCGGGGCTCGATCCGGCGCCGGCACAGCCGGGCTGGCGGCTACCGGTTCCGGCGTGGGCGCCTCGCCCGCCAACTCGACCTGCTGGAGGGCTTCAACTCGCCTCAGCAACTTTCCCGTGGGTACGACGATGGGCGTGCCCTGGCCTTCGCCGCCGAGCTGAAACTCAATCTCAGTCACGAACTGGCGCAACGCGTCACGCCCCTCCAGGATGATGTCGATAACAGCCCGGTGCGCGATGAGTTTGCCCTGACGGGTCAGGTCCAGCAGGGCTTCCAGTTGATGCGCCAGCCGGTTCATCGGCAAGAGGTTCAAAAAGCCCGACCCGCCCTTAAGCGTATGAAAAGAACGGAAAAGGGAATTCAGCGCGCCAGCATCGGCCGGGTCTTTCTCCAGCTCCAGCGCATCCATTTCAATCTGGTGCAAATGTTCCTGGGCTTCCGAGACGAATTCGCGCAACAGGTCCGCATTGCCTGCAATATTTAAGAGCAACGCCTCCGCGCCTTCATCTTCGCCGGGCCGCAGAACAGCCGGGGGCGGCGCACTCTGCGGAGCGGCCGGCAGCGCGGTCAGTGCATCGGGCAAAGCGGGAATGGATCGGCTCTGTGAGTCCGCCGTCAGGGCTTCGCGCATCCAGCAGGCCCACGTGCCAAGCCGCTTGATTACGTCGGCGGCAAGCTCTCCAGCATCGAGCGCGGCATCCACCATTTGACGCGCGAGGGCAATTGCCTGCCGCACAGTCTCCGGCACGGGATTGGCCGCGCTGAGGCTTTCGATCTCGCCCAGGAGACTGTTGATGGGCAGCAAGCCGTTGTCCTTGCCGGGTTCGGCAAAGACCAGCTCCAGAGCGATCTTGTCGGCCAACTCGCAAAGATTCGTTGGGGAATTCATGCTTATCTTAAGTGGTCCGTCTACTCAGCCGGTCAGCGCGCAAGTCAGCGGCTGCAAGGACGGACGGCACGCCCGCCAGTTGCGCGCGGCGGCTTGCTTCTAACATCGGCTGATTCCTGGGTTTCATAAGTCATTTCAGCCGGTGCCGGTCACGCCGAGCCGGTGGTTCGCGCGGTGAACGGCGTTGATCTCGCGCCGGCGGGAGCCGCTAGCGCACCCGGAATGGCCAATTCATTGGCAAAGCGTTCAACGGACGACGCAATCAGGTCGAGCGGGAGAACTTGTTGGGCGGCGCCTAGGCGGATCGCTTCCCGGGGCATGCCGAACACCACGCACGAGGCTTCGTCCTGGCAAACCGTGCGGGCGCCCGCGTTGCGCAGTTCCAGCAATGAGGTAGCCCCGTCCGTCCCCATGCCTGTAAGGAGAATTGCCAGCGCGTGTGGTGCCGCGCCGGTTTTGACGGCGGAACCGAACAACACGTCCACCGCCGGACGCTGGTAATGGATTGGGGGGCCTTCGTTGAGCCGCACTTCATAGCCGCGGCTGCGCCAGTCGAGCACAACATGAAAACCGCCGGGAGCGATCAGCACCAAGCCAGGCTGCACGAGATCACCATTCCTGGCTTCGCGGACTTCCAGGGCGCAGAGCTCATTCAGTCGCTGGGCGAAGGCCAGGGAGAAGAGCGCGGGGATGTGCTGCACGATGCAAATGCCGGGCAAGTCGGCGCTCAGCCGGGTGAGGACCGCCCGCAAAGCTTCCGTGCCGCCAGTGGAAGCGCCCATCAAGACTATCTTGCGAGGATCATAGCGCCGCCCCCCGACCGCTCGGATTACGGAAGCGCGCCCAGGCGCCGCCGCTGGTGGCGGTGGCCGGCTGGAGGTAGACTCCGCCGACAGCGGGCGCACCCTCGCCCGTGCCGCGGCTTTGATGACCTCGACGAACCGGGCATGGTCCTGCATCGCAGACTGCGCGCCGGAGGCTTTTTCGAGCACCTCGACGGCACCGGCCTGCAACGCCTCGAGGGCTTTGGCGGACCCGGCGCCGGTGAGGGAACTCAGAATGATGACAGGCATCGGCCGGTGCTGCATGAGGCGCTTGAGAAACGTGAGGCCGTCCATACGCGGCATTTCGATGTCGAGCGTAAGCACATCGGGATTGAGGAGCAGGATCTTATCCCGCGCGACGTACGGGTCAACGGCCGTGCCGACTACCTCGATGTCCGGGCAGCGCGAGAGGTTCTCTGTCAGCGCCCGCCGCACGAGCGCGGAATCATCGACAATCAAAACTCGAATCCTGGCGCTCATTCTCAGAATGGAAAACAGAGCAGCGCTTCTGTGTCCCGAATGGCATAAAAAGCCTTCGCCATGTAGCCGGGAATCTGCTCTGGAGTCGTCCCAATGATCTCCAGAGCGTCAGACCGTCCCTGGAACGCCAGAGCCTCCAGGCCGCAGCCGAAACCCATGAAGCAAGCGATCATATTCCCATAGTAAGCGTAGGCGGCCAGTTCTCGGTGCTGCGGCGAGGCGGCGGGGTTGTGATGAAACTGAACCGCCTGGACCAGTTGGACTGGGAAGTTCCAGAGTTGTAGCAGTCGGCCTCCAACTTCCGCGTGGTCGAACCCCAACAGTTTCTGCTCCACCACCAGCATCGGGCTTTGGCATCGCTTTGTCTCGGCCACCACCTCGTCGTACTTAGCTTCGAGGCTCCGGGAGAGGGCGACCTTGCCAATGTCATGCAGCATGCAGGCCGTGAAGGCCAGCGACGCGTCGGCTTGGCAGTCCACCGCCACGAGTTTGCCAACCAGCGCCGAGGTAACACAATGTTTCCAGAGATCGCCCGCCTCGATGCCGTAGCCTTTTTGCTGCGGGCGCATCAGGGTGGCCGTGCCGAGAGCAACGACTAACTGGAGGATTTCATTGAAGCCCACGCGCACCGTGGCCTCGTGGATGTCCGACGCCGGGGCGCCCCCAAAGAAGGCGCTGTTGCACAACCGGAGAACCTGGGCCGTCAAAGCAGGATCGTATGAGATGAGTTCGACGACCTGGTCGACATCGATGTCAGGCCGATCGAGCAGATTGATCAACGCGGTAGTGTTCCGCGGCATCGGCGGGAGATAGTCGATGCTTTTGATGAAGGAGTCGAGCGTTAACATAGAATGAGTTCGTTCTGGAGCCCCGAGACTTTCAGCGTCACACGGCCCGTTTGGATGGAAAAATACATAGTCCGGTTAACGCTCCCGCCGACCTGCTCCGCGTCGGCACGGAGGTTTTCCCGGCGCAGGAATTCAGCGAACGCCGCGCGGTTGCGGCCACCGATGTTGAACACGTTGCCATCATCCATGATTTGCGCGCCGCCGGCCACGCAAATCCGCAGGCGCCGCTTGTCCGCGCGCATCCCAAACGCCTCCCGCAAGAGCGCGGGCAGGCCCGTGTCAAGGAACATGCCTGGATGCGCGGCCGCTTTCGCCCGGTCGATCGAGGAATCCGGCAGCATGGCGTGAAGCAACCCGCCAACCTTGACGACCGGGTCATAAATCGCGACGCCCAGGCACGAACCGAGGGAATAGGTGGTGAGAACGGCGCTCGGGTTGTTCGACACGGCCAGTTCGGCCAGCCCAACGACGACCCGGTGCTCGAAGCCGATGCCGATGAGACTTGGTGCGGGCATGTGGAAATTAAGCCGGTTTCTGGTAAATGCTCGGGCGAAGGCAGCGCAGTGGCAGCTCCAGGCCGTTAAGACTTTCAGCCCGGCCGGTGAACAAGTATCCGCCGGGCACGAGCGCCCGGCCCAGGCGATTGGCGAGGCGTTCCTGCGTTGGCCGGTCGAAATAGATCATCACATTGCGGCAGTAGATGATTTCAAAGACCCCGTCATTGCCCTGCTCTTCGAGCAAATTCATCTGACGAAATGAAATGCGCTCCTGCAAGAATCGTTTGACACGGTAAAAGCCTGCGCTCGCGCCGAAGCCGCGTTGAAAATACTTGCTCCCCCAGGCCCGCGGCAGACACTCCAGTCGTTCCTCTGGGTAAACACCCTGGACGGCCTTCTCCAGCGCCCGCGTCGAGATGTCGGTTGCCTGAATGTGCCAATTCCAACCATCGGCCGCCGGAAAGCGCTCCTCAAGGTGGAAGGCGATGGTGTAGGGTTCCTCTCCGGTGGCGCACGCAGCGCTCCAGATGCTAAAGTGCCTTTGGTTTCGCGGGAGCAGTCGTGGGAGCACGTCATTCACCATGAATTCGAAATGTTCCCGCTCACGCAGAAAATGGGTGAAGTTGGTTGTGAGCGCGTCAATCGCCCGGGCGATCTCATCGACCCCGGCCGGGGAATCGAGATAGTGGCAGTAATCCGGCAGCGAGGGAATGCCCAGCGCCCGCATACGTTTCCCCAACCTTGCGCGAATTAAGGCTTCCTTGCTGCGGTCCATCCGGATGCGCGAACGTTCATAGATCAGCGCGATGACGTAATCCAGCGCCCGAATCTCGCGGCGGGACAATCCTGGCGTGCCACTGGCGAGCTCAGGCTCACCCGCTCCGGTCAAGTCGCGCCCCGGACGAAGCCCCGGGTCGCCTGCGCGGATGCCATGGCTGGTTGCTTCAGACAAGCCCCTCCAATATCGTTGAGAGACGTTCCAGGCTCCGCTCCATATTGGCGCGTGCGATCGCCCTCTCGGTGCTGTCCGCCGAAAACAAATAGTCCCATCCCTCAGCCCCGATCCAATCTTCCTCGGTTATTTCTGCCGGGTTGCCGCTATCCCCAATTCGCGCGTGCCGGACGAACAGGTCGGCCACTTGCACGGCAGCGGTGATACGGTTGTCACGGCCAGCACCCTTGGGGTCATGATGATACCTCACGGCTTGAATCGTGACCGCCGGCAGTTTGTGGGCGCCCAGGTAGAGCGCGCCCAGCTCGCAATGATCGATCCCGAGCGTCTCGGTTTCGATCTGCAGCAGGCCGCCGTTCTCCGTCTGCAGCCGCGATTGGACTTGATCAAAGTGATCGGGAAAGGCGGCAGCCATGACGATTTTGCCAACGTCGTGCAGCAAACCCGCCACGTAGTCCGCCTCATCGGAACCGGACTCCAAGTCACCGAGGATCTCTCGAGTCATGATGGCCGTGGCGATGCAGTGGCGCCAGAACTCGCGCCACGGAAAGCGCGCGCTCCCGGTCAGCTTCTCCAGGTCCTCGATGATGGGCGTGACCACTGCTAGACGGCGAATCTGGCGCACCCCCAGGTAAAACACCGCCTCCTCGATGCTGCTGACCGGATTGGACAGGCCGTAATAGACCGAGTTCACCATGCGAAGTAGCCGCGCGGTCATGCTCGGGTCTCGTCGAATCACGTCGGCGATCTGCGAGGTGTAGCATTGCTCAGCGTCGAGCAGTTCGCGCAGCACGCCGTTGATGCTGCCCAACGAAGGGAGTCGAGCGCAGGCTCCCAAGCGGCTTTCGATCTGGGCTCGATCCAGAGGCGTGAGCGAGACGGGTTTCACAAGTTCATCTATGAGCATCCGGTGGTCTTATCGGCTCGCTGAGCAAGAGGTTGAATGTGCTATAGCACTTTTTTTGCTTTTCTTTTCCTCAAGTGGCGGCAAAAATTGCCGATATAGGTGCAAATGATTGATGACCTGGACCAGATGGTCACTATGGCGGTGACTGAACTGTTCGGCACGATGTTGCACATGCAGATGTTAAGAGTGCCTGTGCAGGAGGGATTTGGCAACAATGAAACCCACGTCGCTGGTGTCGTCGGGTTCATTGGAAAACTCAGCGGTGTCGTGTATGTCTATACGTCGCAGTCATTTGCGCGCCGCATCACCGCCACCTTGCTCGGGATGGAAAACTCCGAAGTCGAAGAGGGCGAAATGGTCAACGATGCGATGGGGGAAATGGCTAATATGCTGGTCGGCCAGATGAAGTCGCGCCTGACGGATCGCGGCATCCCTTGCGTCCTCACCATCCCCTCGGTCGTGCGCGGCAGCCACTTCAGCGTGGAAGTCATTACTTCGACCGAAGGACACGTTTTCAGCTTTGAGGCAGAAGGAAACCGGATTTTCGTCCATTTCCTCCTCAAGCCAATGGACCAGAGCCAACACTGATTTACCGCCTATGGGCCCCAAAATTCTGACCGTGGACGACAGCCGGACCATCCGCATGATCGTAACTCGCGCCTTCAAAGGATTTGCCTGCGAGATCCTTGAAGCGAGCGACGGGGTGGAAGGACTCACCGTGGCGCAACGGGAGCGGCCCGACATCATCCTGCTGGACCTGACCATGCCAGTCATGGACGGCGCGGAAATGCTGGCCAAGCTCAAGGCTGACCCGGAACTGCGCGCCATCCCCGTGGTAATGCTCACCGCCGAATCGGGCCGCGACAACGTCCTTCGCATCGCCAGACTCGGTGTGCGCGATTACCTGGTGAAGCCCTTCAAGGAAGAATTGATTGTTGAACGCGTGGGCCGCATCGTTGACTTAAAATCCAAGAGTGACGTCGTCGAGCGGGTCAAACGTTTTGACGATCCGTTGCAGATTCTGGTGGTGGATGACAAGCCCGCTATCGTCGAACAGGTCCAGGTGGCGTTGACCGGCCTGCCCTGGACCGTCCAAGGCGCTGCGCAGGCAGGACAGGCCGTGGATTGCTGCAGCCAGACCGTACCCGACATCATTCTGATCAGCCTGTCGCTGCCGGAAAGCGCCGGCTTCATTCTGTTCCAAATGCTCCGCGCCAGCATGCGGTCCAAGAGTATTCCTATCCTCGGCCTGAGCGTCAAGACTGCGAACGACGAACAGGCTCGTGCGCAGCAACTTGGGTTCACCGCCATCGTCACCAAGCCCATTGATGTCGCCGACCTTCAAACCAAGATTTCCCGGGCCCTGAATCTAGATACCTCATACAGATACTTTCAGCGCCGAGAGGGCGTTCTCGTCCTGCTCCTGCCGGCTGGCTTCAACCAGGCAGTCGCCGCCGATGTGACCACGCATCTTCGAAACAAAGTCTGCGAAGCGGTGGACGCGGGGCTGAACCGCTTGATCATTGACATGAGCCAGATCAAGACGGCAGATGTGACCTTGATCCGGTTGGGCCTTGATACCCTGCAGCTCTGCACGGAACTGGGCGTCAGCCGTGCCTTGGTCGGCTCGGAGGCTGTTTCCCGCGAGTGCAAGAATTACGCGGAAACCATGGACTGGAAGTTCAGCGATTCCATCGAACAAGCCTTAGCAGATATCAATGAAAAAACACCCACGACGGCCTGAGGCGGGGGCGTTGACCATCGGATGGTGCCTGCTTGCCATTGCAACCGCGCCGGCGGCCCCTAGTCCTGGGTATCTCCCCGCGACGGGGCCCGCGCCGTTGCGTTTCCAGCCTCCCAAACCAGCCGGGCTTCCCGCCGGGCTGCAACTACTCTTACAGCCTGATAATCGTGGCACGGATTTGACCAACGGGACGACCAACTCACCCGCGATGGACGCTATGGATCCTTGGGTTTTTCCGCCCCCGGACACTGCCGCTTCGTCCGCTCCCGCACGGCCGCCGGACACGGCGGATTCGCCCATTCCCGCACAGCCGCCGAACCCGTTTCAACTCGCACTTCCACCGTCCAGCGACGCCGCCCTCGCAACGAATCCCATGATTGATATGCGGTCGTTGTTAAGTTGGCTGCTGCCGAATGCCACGAATGCGCCAGTCAGCAGCGTCCTGTTCCCGGTCTTCGTCCCCGCAACGCCGCCACCACGTCCCAGCCAGGCCGTGTACGAGAGCAAATGATGTCACCCGCATGCACCGGCCGCCTCCACGCGCCTCCACTCGATTAATCCAGACTATCTGCCGCTGGGGCGGGCCAGTCGTCGTCGCTCTCGCATTTATCGCGCAAGGTGGCGCCCAGGAACCGAACGCCTCGCAGCGCAATCCGGTCCCCCCCCTTGTCCCAGCCGTGCCGGCGGCAAACGAAACAAATCTTCACGCACTTCCGGCCCTCGGCGAGGAGACAAAGACCGCATGGCAGCACTTCGCCGGGGGCAGCAACTCTTTTTCGCAAGCAGCCGCTCCGCCGAAACAGGTGGAGGTGGAAGATTTTGCGGCGAAGCTCGAAACGGCCCGCCACAACCGCCTGTCCCGCCAATTCGCTGTAGCGACGGCGGGTTACGTCGCGATTCTGCAGAGCGCGGCCCCCGAATCTTTGCAGCGCAACGCGCTAATCGAACTGGCGCAAACGGCGCTGGACCAGAACAACCTGGTCCGCGCCCAGCAGATTTACGCACAGGGTCTGGCCCGCTGGCCGCAGGATGACGGCGTGCCGGAGCTCATTCTTCGCCAGGGCTTGGTTTACCGCCAGATGGGGCTGAACAGCCTTGCTATCGCGAAGTTCTACACTGTGATGACCAGCGCTCTGACGATCAAGAGTGAGCGATTCGACTACTACCAGCAACTGGTTCTGCGCGCGCAAAATGAGATTGCCGGCGCGCAATATGACCTCGGCCGGTGGACCGAGGCCGCGGATTCCCTGGGCCGCCTCCTCAAGCTGGATCCCCCCCCCGATAACCACTCCACGGTTCAATGCAAACTCATCCGTTGCCTGGTGGCCCTGGGCCGTCACGCCGATGCCTGCGCCCAGGCACAGGATTTCTTAAACTGTCAAACCAATGCCCCGGAGCGGCCTGAGGTGCATTTCCTCTATGCCACCTCACTTAAGCAAATCGGCCGGGGGGCCGACGCCCTGAGCCAGGTGCTCGCCTTGCTCGAGGAACAACACAGTGGCAAAACACGTGAGACGGACACCCTCACCTACTGGCAGCGCCGCGCGGGCAACGAAATCGCCAACCAGTTCTACCAGGAGGGCGAGCCTTTGAAGGCCTTGGACATTTATCTCATCCTCGCGGCGCTGGGATCTTCGCCCGAATGGCAATTCCCGGTCTGGTACCAGCTCGGGCTGGTCTATGAGCGGCTCAACCAGCCCGTGAAGGCTCTTGAATACTACGGGAACATCGCGCGGCGAGAAAAAGAACTGCCCGCCACTGCCACACCCAGCCTCAAAGCCGTGGTCGAGATGGCCCGCTGGCGCACCGACTTCCTTGGATGGCGGGTCAAGACGGAGAAGGCCGGGCTCGAATTCCGATCGAGTCTTGGGGATGCAGCGGCCGCCCCTTCGTCCCCCGTCACCGCTCCCCCGCTTCATTCCAAAGATCCAACGCTATGAATACTACGAACGATACCACCGACTCCATCGCCGCCGCGATCCAGGATCACCTCGGCGTTTGCAACAAATTGCTGGCCTTGGCGCAGAAAGAAGCACAGGCACTGGAGAGCGCGGCGTCTTTTCCGACTGCAACGATCCAGTCGGAAAGAAGAGCCTTGCTAAGCCGGCTCGAATCTGCGCTACACTTACTAGGTCAGAAACAGCTTTTATGGCAGCAACTTGGTACCGAACGCCAGGCGCACAAAGCTCGGATGAATCAACTTATCCAAACCACATTGGACACGATCATGCGGGTCCTCGTCATCGACCGCGAAAACGAGCAAGCGCTTTTGCGGCGGGGGCTGCTGCCGCCTCGCTCCTTGCCGCCCGTTGAGCAATCTCGCCCTCACTGCGTGGCCCGTTTATACCAACATCATGCGAGAGCATAAAGCCGGTTTGTGCCAATCGAGAAAATCATCCTAGTCGAGGACGATCAGATCATCCGTCGGAGCCTGGAGTCGATGCTCCGTCAGCGCCGTTGTGACGTGCTCGCCGTGGCCACCCTGGCCGCCGCTAAGGAGGCCCTCGGCAAGGACACTTTTGACCTTATTTTCCTGGACGTTCGGCTGCCCGACGGTGAAGGCACGGACTGGTTGAAGGAACTGCAACTTCGCCCGCAGCGGCCGATCGTCGTTATCATGACCGGCTTCGGCTCGGTCGAATCAGCCGTCGAGTGCATGCGCGGGGGCGCCTTCGATTACCTCATCAAACCATTTGCGGAGAATCAAATTGACGTCGTCCTCAAGAAGGCGGAAGAGTTTACCCGCATCCTCCGGGTCAACCAGTTTCTCACCAAAGATGGCGGCGACACGAGCTATGAATTGCTGGGCCGCAGCGCCCCCATGGAGAGGATGCGCCAGTTGATCCGCCAGGTCGCCCGCACCCAAGCCACCGTACTCATCCAGGGCGAAAGTGGCACCGGCAAGGAACTCGTGGCCCGGGCGCTCCACAACGAAAGCCCTCGCAGTTCGGCGCCGCTCATCAAAGTGAACTGCGCCGCCATACCGGAGAACCTCATCGAGAGCGAGTTCTTCGGCCACGAGAAGGGTGCCTTCACGGGCGCTCTTAACAAGCGTGAAGGCCGCTTCGAACTGGCGCACGGCGGAACGATTCTGCTCGATGAAATCAGTGAAATCTCCCCCGCTTTGCAGGCCAAATTGCTACGCGTCCTCCAGGAACGGGAGTTTGAACGCGTCGGCGGCAACCGCACCATCAAGGTGGACGTGCGCGTCATTGCCACTACTAACCGCCGGCTCGAACAAAGCGTCCAACGCAAGGAATTCCGCGAGGATTTGTTCTTCCGGCTCAACGTTGTCCCCATCCTGGTCCCGCCGCTGCGCGAACGGCGCCAGGACATCCTCCCCCTGGCCGGACATTTCCTGAATTGGTACGCCCGCAAGCATGGCTGCGCCGCGAGCCGGTTCTCCGACGACTGCGAGGCCACGCTGCTTGGCCACCACTGGCCCGGCAACGTGCGCGAGCTGCAAAATGTCATCGAACGCGCCGTGATCATCACTGGCGATTCCCTTGTCATCGATTCCTCGCACTTTTGCCTTACAGGACAGCCTTTGGAATCGCCCGCGCCCACGTTGGCCGGCCCCGACAGGCCGGTCGTTTCCGTGGCCGAGGAATCAGGAGCGTTTCCGCCCCTGCACGAACTGGAAAAACGTCATATCTTCGCCGCGCTCGAAAGATGTCACAACAACCGCACGCAGGCGGCCAAGATGCTCGATATCAGCGTGCGGACCTTGCGGAACAAGCTGCACGAATACAGCGGGGATTGCGAACATTCGGGCGACGGTTTGCCGGAAATGGGCGACCACGCTTTGGGCGAGGATTTGAGCGGGGATGGGACGGAAGAAGCCCGCGCCGACCGAGCATCAGCATGAAGTCCACGCCAGCATGCTTTCTCTGCCCCCAGTCCCTTAGCTGCCGCCCCCTTGAAACCGAAGGCTGCGACATCGGAGAACCGACCCTGTTCTGACAACACCGAGGAACTGTTCCGCACCGCCCTCCTCCGCGCCCAACAAAACCAGCCGCTGGCGGCGGCCCAGCTTTTCCTGGAGGTAACGCGGCTTCGGCCGGACTGCTTCGAGGCTTATTGCCAGCTTGGTTTGATACTGAGGCAGTTGAACCAATGGGACGGTGCCTTGGCCTCACTTCAAAAGGCGGTTCAACTCAAACCCGGTTTCCCCAAGCTGAATCTGCTGATCGGCTCCCTGCACAAGCAGCAGGGCCACTTCGAGGCGGCGGCGGAGTGCTGCCGCCGGGAAATCCAGATCGACCCAGCCAACGCCGACGCGCACTACAACCTGGGGCTGGTGCTTCAGAACCTGGACCGGCCCGAGGAAGCCATCGCCGCCTACCAAACGGCGCTCGCACTCCGGCCAAATTATGTGGATGCGCTGGTGAACCTCGGCTCAGTCTTTCAGGACAAATTGGACCTGGCCGCCGCCATCCATTGGTATGAGCAGGCGATCGGTTGGGAACCGCAAAACCCGGAACCGCATTGGCAGTTGTGCACGGCCTTGCTGGCACGGGGCGACTTCGAGCGCGGCTGGCGGGAATACGAATGGCGGTGGCAACAGCGGGACTTCGCCACCCCGCAGCCACGCTATCCACAGCCGCTTTGGGACGGGGCGGATCTGCGGGGTCAGCGCATTCTGCTCCATTCGGAACAGGGTTACGGCGACATCATCCAGTTTGTCCGCTACGCGACGCTGGTGGCCCGCCGGGGCGGCGAGGTAGTGGTTGGCTGTCCACCGCCATTGCGGTCGCTGCTAGCCACCGTTCCCGGCGTTGCGCAGGTCGTCACCGATCGCTCGGCCCTGCCGCCGTTCGATCTCCATGCCCCTTTGATGAGCCTGCCCGCCATCTTTCAAACCACACTGGAGAACCTCCCGCGTGAGATTCCTTATCTCACTGCGCCGGCGACGGGACTCGATTTATCCGCCCAACCCGGCGGACGATTGAAAGTGGGCCTGGTTTGGGCCGGCGAACCGACCCACAAAAACGACCGCCGCCGCTCCCTGCCCCTGGAACTCTTTAGGCCCTGGGCCGACTGGCCGGGAATTCAGTGGCACAGCCTTCAAGTTGGCAGCCGGACGGCGGACTTGAACCGTCTGAATCTCGCCGAAAAGATCACGGACTGGGGCAGCCGGTTCCGAAACTTCGGCGATACCGCTCGCGTGATTTCTCAGTTGGACCTGGTCATTTCGGTGGACACCGCCGTCGCGCATCTTGCCGGCGCGTTGGGCAAACCGGTTTGGAGCTTGCACCCGTTCGCAGCGGAATGGCGCTGGATGCTAGGGCGGGAGGACACTCCATGGTATCCGACCATGCGGCTCTTTCGACAACCAGCTCCGGGTGACTGGGAGGGACTTTTGCAGCTCGTAACGTCAGAACTCGCCAACCTCCAGTCAGGACCGGCGGGCAGCCCGTCCGCCTGACTATCGAGTCACTTCGCCAACGGCATTGCCGCTGGACGCTGCCGCGCCAATACCCCGATGTTTGGCGCTGGCAGGTGGATTTGGCGCTCTAGCTACCAACGCGCACAGTCCGGGCCCAGGGAATTGGCGGCTCCGCAACTGCCTGGCAATCGATTGGATGCGCGGATACTCTTGCTCTGACACTACCCGGCCACCCATTGCAGGTCGCCCACCCTACCATCGCCCATCCCTCCCCAGCCTCGCGCGGGCCCCGCCGGAGCCTCGCCGGACACTCGCCGTAGTACCTCTGTCCCCAGGATAGAGGTACTACGGCGAGTATCCGGCGAGTGTCCGGCGAGGCTCCCGACCTGTCCGCGGCGGTGGGCTGAGCGGGCGGCAGCCGGTGAGGAGCCAACGGCTCGCCTGTTTGGCGCGCCGACCTGGGTCGGCGGTGTCAACCAAGACTCCGGTAAATGGCAAAGAAGAGGGCCCAAGCAACGTCAGGCCACTGACTGCTGCCCGGCCGCGCCCGGCGAAATCAGGACGTCGTTTAGAGTTCAAGCTCTACCTGGCGCTGAAGCAATAGGATTCGAATCAATAGCAATGTGACCCATGGCCAAAGCACACCAAGATTTTGATGTAGCAATATGATTTATGGCTGAAGCAGATGGAGGAAATGCTGTCGCAATTGGCAATAATGCTCATGCATTAGGCGGGGATTCTACTGCATTGTGAATAGAGACCAGAGCAGAAGGATTCGCCTCTACTGCTATGGGAGAATGAACTATAGCAACCGGTGATGCATCTACCTCAATCTGACAATACAATTTATGATTAAGCTGATCTATATTCGAAATAGGTATAGGTCACGATTATACAGCTAGAATGAATGCCCTTACCATAACAAATACATGAGAAATTATCTTACCTACATATGCAGGGATCAACTGCCTATGAACTGATATACATGGTACATTAATGGTCGGTCTTTGTGGGTCATGAAATAATTTGTGGACACAGACAGGAAACAACATCTACAACAATAATTATGCGATAGGAAATGTCTGAGTATGAACGAGAAATCCTCAAGCCAAGTTAAATGTATTAGGAACCTTTATGGCAGGAAGCGGACATGTGTTGTGAGGTGAACGAAATACCATAGCGTGATGAATTAACAATACCATAAATGCTCTTGCTACTCATGTCATCATATGAGCAGGAGATACTAATACTATTGGCTCATGATGAGACAATTCTATCATCTGAGCAGGACAGTGAAATAGCATTTTGGATACGTCTAGAAATTCCGCGATAGTAGGGTGAAGTGGAAATACCATTACCAGCAACACGTATAGTGGATGAGTATATGAGAGTTTATCTATCATATGAGCATGACGATCAAACAGCATTTCTAATGAATCAGCACTGTCCGTTATCGGATGATGAGGATCTAATACTATACAAGACGGTAGCTTATGATGATTTATAGGTGCCGGTGGGCAAAATACCATTTCAGGTAGTACATCAAGTTTTATCTGATGAGGAATAGTAAATCATATTTATGGACCAGGCAATGATAATTTCATCTGAGCTGGTAAGCGGAACACCATAGATGCAACCGGGCAAGAACAAAGTATAAGTAATGTCATAGTATGATGAGAGAACAATCAGATAACACTAGCCAGTGAAAAATCAAGTATCATCTGATGATTGAATAATATTGTTTCCAATAGTTCAGAGAGCTTTATCGCTGGATGAGAAGAGAACAATATAGACAATGCAAGTCGAAGCATGGTAGCATGATATAGAGCTAGAACGAGCGGATACAGCAATACCTTCGTCTGGAATTCAGATTCCAATTATTTTGATGCGGGCAGGAGTAATTCATTTCTGATCAACGTACCATTTATATGAGAAGGTACGCCACAATGATGAGTAGGAATCAACACGAATAATCCTCAAGCAGCATTGGATGTAAGCTGAGACATTATAGGACATAGCGTAACATTGGATCAAGATAACGCAGGCGATACCTGTGGTGGAATCAATACAGGAAAAATTATTCTCTCAGGAACTAATTTCTATGGATGTAATGGCACAGACCGAAAGCAACTCGACAACTAAATAGTGTATTTTATTCTATCTTTATACAATG
>Ga0118677_10004706_pt1 | contig 24570 bp, 18 predicted proteins | sample AliMusrvi5mmetaG_FD_86154 | JGI IMG/M metagenome (GOLD analysis project Ga0118677, IMG submission 86154)
CCTCAGGATTCCTCGAACTTGCGGTCGATCAAGTCACCGATGGCGGCGATGGCCGCTGATTCATCAGAGCCTTCGGCGGTGACGGTGATGACCGAGCCGTGGCCGGCGGCGAGCATCATCACGCCCATGATGCTCTTGCCGTCGATTTCCTCACCGTCGCGTTCGACAAAAATATCGGCCTGGAAGCGATTCGCTATGCGTACGAATTGAGCGGCCGGACGGGCATGGATGCCGAGTTTGTTAAGGATGGTAAAGTCTTTTTTGACCATGAGGAAGGGGCTCTCGCCGGGGAGACTCTAGGAGGACAAACGCGCCGATCCAAGTCAAAAGTCCGGGCGATGCGAACTATCCCCCGATCCGGGGGGCCGGCCGTGTTGGTATTGGATCACGCGCACCGGTTGGAGCGTGACCAGTCCACCGTCCAACATTGCCTCAAGGGTCGGCAGGAAGGCGGTGATTTTTTCCTCGGCGTCCACGATCTCAACCACCATCGGCAGATCATCGGAGAGCCGGAGGATTTTGGCGGTGTGGAGGCGGCTGGTGGCACCGTAGCCCAGCGACGCGCGCAGGACGGTGGCACCGGCCAGACCGTGGGCGCGGGCTTGCAGGACGAGCGCTTCGTACAGCGGTTTGCCGTCATGGCGGTCGGATTCGCCGACGAAGATGCGCAGCAGCAGGGACTCGGGAGGTAGGTGCATGGCGGTGGCGGGTTGGGAATCAGCGCGGGGAGGTGAGCGAGACGGCCAGGACATGGCCCAGCCACACCGCGATGAGGCAGAGCACGAGGCTGACAACCGCGTTGGCACCCGCTTGCAACCACTCGCCGTCGCGCGCCAGCGAGAGGGTTTGCAAACTGAAGGACGAAAACGTGGTGTAGCCGCCCAACACGCCGGTCATCACAAACTGCCGGCCGCTGCCACTGACAAACACCCGCCCGCCCGGTTCGGTGAGGGTCGCGAAAAAGCCAATGAGAAACGATCCGGTGACGTTGACCAGCAAGGTGCCCCAGGGGAAGGTCTCGCCCCACTGGTGGGCCGCATATCCGGAGATGACAAAACGCAGCAATCCGCCCAGACCGCTGCCGAGTGCCACCAGAAAGTAAATGTTCATGAGAAGTGCCGGTTGCCGGGTTTGCAGGGGGAGTCATCAGCACCGGCTCGCGGCGGAAATGTTGCAATCCGTTGCCGCGCCCAACATGGCAGATGCCGGCACTTTGACAACCCTTTCCGCACTTTCCTCTGGCAAAGCACGTCACCATAAAATGCCATAAAATGCCAGACATTATGTTGTTGACAGTTTCCATGCGAAGAGAACGCAGCGTGCGTCAGGCTCAGCTCAATGTCCCTTCATGGGAAATACCGGGCAAGATGCCCGGACCACCGTGGCGCGGGCATCCTGCCCGCTGCCCATTGGGTCAGTCACCGAGGTAACTGCTGAGGGAATCGCGCAGGGTGGTGCGGGCCCGGAACAGCAGACTCTTGACGGCGGAAACCGACAGGCCGAGGACCGTGGCGATTTCATCGTAGGGCATTTGCTCGTAGCGGCGCAGCACCACGGCCATGCGCTGGGCTTCCGGCAGCGCGGCGATGGCAGCATCCACGGCGGTTTGGAGTTCGGCTTGAAGCAGCTCGGCGTCGGGCTGGCGGTCCGGGTCGGCCTCGATTTGGAGGTGGGAGAATTCCCCCCGCTCGTCCGACGAGACCTCCTTGCGGCGGCTGCGGCGGCGGCTTTCGTTGAACACCAGATTGCGCGTGATGGTGAACAGGTAGGTGGTGAATTTCGCGTCGGGGCGATAGTGTTTGGCGTGGTGCCAGAGGCGCAGGAACACCTGCTGGGAGATATCCTCGGCTTCCGACGGGTTGCCGAGCATTTTGGCCACGGTGCCGACCACGGCGTCCTGATGGCGCTCGACCAACATCCGAAACGCGGCGTGGTCGCCCGCGCCGACGCGAACCATCAGGGCGACATCGAGCGCGTTTTCATCGGTCGGGGATGGCGTGGGATTAGCCTCCATCGTGAGGATTGTGGGTCGGGGAAAGGATGCCGCCGGGAGCATGGCGGCGTGGAACGGGGAATGCCAATGGAAGATGCGAGGCCAAGGTGAAAAAAGTTGGGGGGTGACGGCTGGGGGTCAAAGGTCGGCGGCGCGGGCCCATTCCTCGATTTCCGGCTCGAGGACGACGTCAGCCAAAACCTCGCGCGCCCAGGCCTCGCGCGGCGCGAGGTGGCCGAGCAAACGCCAGGCGAGGACCTGGAGGGCGGGAAAATCGCTCCACACCGCTTCGGCGAGGCAGCGCCACTCCCGGCCATCGCAGGCTTGTGGCCGTTGGATGGCGGCGTGGCAGGCTTCGGACAGCAGCAGGGTGCGGTCTAGCTCGGGGATTTCCCCCACCGGCGGCACCTCGTAGGCGCGCAGTGGAACCCCCGAAACGCCGGTGAGTTCACATTTGGATTTGGCGCGGCGGGTCAGGTCCTTGCCGAGGCCTTGCAGCAGCAGCTTGCGCGTTTGATGCATTTCATATCCCTTTGCCATGGGGGTAAAACAGGGGAAAAGCGGACCTCCTCAGAGCTTGCGCATCTCATCCTCAAGCCGCTCCGCAAGCCATTGTTTGATCATCGACTGGTAGTTGAGAAAGCGCGAGCGGGCGATGCGCTTGATGCGCGAGAGCATCCGCGGATCAAAGCGCAGCGTGATGGTGGTACTTTCGCGCGCATTGGCCTCATGCACCGAGGTGGCCATCAGCCGACTGTCCATCTCGTGGGTTTCCCAAAAGCGCGCCTCGTCGGCTTCATCGACGAAATCGGGAATATCTGACCAGCGGGTAATGGCTTGCATGGGGTGGGTGGGGTCAGCGGAATTCTGCATATTTGCGGTCGTAAAAGCGTTGTTCACTCTCGGTCATTTCACGGGCGGCCACCACCCGGATGATCTTGCCATCGGTCCAGAACGCGACCAAGAGGTAGCGGTCAGCCACGGTGCGACCCAGCGCGTAATAGCGGGAGGCACCGTCGGAGCGTTCATTATCAGGCAAAAAGCGGACGCCAAACGGATCCTCGAGCGCTTCCTCAAGCTCGCGGGGCTTGATGTTGCGGAGGTCGAATTGAACGTCGATGAGGTCGAGTTCCATGCGCGGAGGATGGGCTAAAAACGCGCCGAACGCAACAATTAGTTCTTGAGAGAAGAAGACCCTAGACGCATCGGATCGTCCGCTTCCCTTCTACAATCGACATTCGTTCGACTGAGCTCACGCCGAAGTCCTTGCTCATCTGTGGTCAATCGGTGGCATCTCAGAGGGGCGCGGGGATAGGGGATGAAACATTTCGGCCTTTCTGGCACGCTTCCATCCGCGCTCTTCGATCCAGGATTTGCAAGCCCTATGCGCTGCGGCCGGAGGCACGCAGCCACGCCGCAGGCGGCTTCCTCTTCTCTTGCGGCTTGGGTCTTGTTGTCTTGGGTCTTCCCTAGAGCAGGTGTCCCATGCGCAGGCGCTTGGTTTCGAGGTATTTGGCGTTGTGGGGATTGGCCGGGATGCTGATGGGCAGTTGCTCGACGATTTCCAGGCCGTAGCCCTCGAGGCCGACGACCTTCTTGGGATTGTTGGTGAGCAGGCGAATGCGCCGCACGCCGAGGTCGCAGAGGATTTGGGCTCCCATGCCGTAATCGCGCAAATCCGAGCCGAAGCCGAGTTTTTCGTTGGCTTCGACGGTATCCAGGCCCTGTTCCTGAAGCTTGTAGGCATGGATTTTCGCGGGCAGGCCGATGCCGCGTCCCTCCTGGCGCAGATAGAGGAGGACACCGCCGTCGCTGGAGATGCGCTCCAGCGCCGCGGCAAGCTGGTCGCCGCAGTCGCAGCGTTGGGAGTGGAAGACATCCCCGGTGAGGCACTCGGAATGAACCCGCACCAGTGTCGGTTTCTCCGGATCGATTTCCCCGCGGGTGAGCGCCAAATGGTGGCTGGCGTCCGTATCGATGCGGTAAAGGTGACAATCAAAATCGCCAAACGCGGTGGGCATGGCGATGGTTTGCTCCCGATGCACGAGTTTTTCAGAGCGGCAGCGGTACTGAATGAGCTGGGCGATGGTGCAGGCCTTGAGGCCATGGCGTTGCTGGTAGGCACCAAGCTGGCCGACGCGCGCCATGGTGCCATCATCATTCATGATTTCACAAATGACCCCCGCCGGCACCAGACCGGCGAGGCGGACGAGGTCGAGGGCGGCTTCGGTGTGTCCGGCGCGGCGCAGGACCCCGCCGGGGCGCGCTTGCAGCGGAAACACATGGCCGGGTTTGACAAAGGCCTCGGGCCCCACCGTGGGGTCCGCCAACAAGCGGATGGTCAGCGCGCGGTCGGCTGCGGAGATCCCCGTGCTAATCCCGACCGCCGCATCCACGCTGATGGTGAAGGCGGTTTTCTGCCCCTCGCGATTGCGTTGTTCCATTTGCGGCAGGTCGAGCTTGGCGGCGCGCTCGACGCTGAGCGGAGCACACACCAACCCGCGGCCATGCACCGCCATGAAGTTGACCATTTGTGCCGTACACAAGGCGGCGGCACCCACCAGATCCGCTTCGTTCTCACGCGACGGATCATCGACCACAACGACCAGGCGCCCGGCGGATAGCTCGTCTGAAATTTCATCTATCGGGCTGAAGCGGAGCGGCAGTTCGGTCACGGGTCGTTATTGTTAGATCGGGCGGCCGCAGGCTCAATTGAGCGTTGGGTTGGCAGGCGCTTCGGCAAGGACCCGGTGGAAGGGGGAAAGATGGCGCAGGATGCCGTACCACAGGCTGCGGTCGTGATCGGCCCCCAGCAACTCGGGTGCCGGACGGGTGGTGATCCAGGACGCCCGCCGCAATTCGCCTTCGAGTTGGCCCGGACTCCAGCCGGAGTGCCCGACGAAGGCGCGCACGATTCTGCCGGGCCGATGCGAGTGTTTGATCGCGTCCTCGGCGGAAATCCGAATCGCCCAGCGCAGGCCGCTTTTCTTGTTCCACCAGAAGGCGGAAAACGTCAGGTGTTCGCGGCCCACCGGCCCGCCATCGTGCACCGGAATACGGCGCAGCGGGCCGAAATCCTTGTCGGTTAGAAAATCCCCCACCACCTGATCGGTGGGGTGATTGAGGATGAGACCGAACGCGCCGTCGGCCGGCGAGTGATCCGCCAGCAGGATGACCGAGTGATCAAACGTGCCATCACGCAACGACGGGTCAGCCAACAACAGGTATCCCTGCAATTGTTTCGGCGAGTTGGGTATAGGAGGTTCGGCAGCCACGAGAAAACAGTAGCACGGAATGTTCGCTCCGCCAACCACAGAATATCAATCTATGCAATGTCGCAGTGCCCGTCCTGGTGATTTCGCGTAGCTCACGCGGGTTGTTGCTGGGAAATGCAGTGCAAGGTGCCACCCTCCTCGACCAGATCCAGACAATCGATGCCGAGCACATGGCGGTCACCGAACATTTCCCCGATCATGCCGAGGGCGCGCCCGTCATTTTTCCCCTGGCGAAAGGTCGGCACCAAAACGCCGCCATTGACGATTAGAAAATTGACGTATGAGGCCGGCAGGACCGGCAGTCGCCACCCCGCCACTTCGCAAGCCTCGGGCAGCGGGACTTCCAACACCTCAAACGGCCGGCCATGCGGGCCGATGAATGATTTCAGGCGCGCGAGGTTTTCGTCCAGGATCCGTTGGTTAGGCGAATTGCGCTTGCGCTCGCTGCTGGCCAGCAGCGTCTGCGCATCGACGAACCTGGCCAAATCATCGACGTGCCCGTCCGTATCGTCGCCCTCGATGCCCTGTGGCAGCCACAGGATTTCGGCAACCCCGAGTCCATCCCGCAAGCGCTGTTCGATGTCGGCGCGTGTCAGATCGGGATTGCGATTCGGGTTGAGTAACACCGCTTCGGTGGTCAGCAACTGGCCCGCCCCGTTGATTTCGATCGCACCTCCTTCCAGGATCATGCCGCCGTTGAAACTGGCCATGCCCAGCGCTGCGGCAATCCGGCCCGGGATGGCGTCATCCAGGTCCCACGGCGGAAATTTCCCGCCCCAGGCGTTGAAGCCCCAATTGGTGACGGCCACCTCGCCGGTCTCGCCATGCTTCACAAACAGCGGCCCGTGATCGCGACACCACACGTCGTTGTGCGGGTGATCAAACAACTCAATCCGCTCCGGCACCGCCAGTGCGTGATTGCACGCCGCGAGAATCGCCCGGTGCGCCGCCGCGGGCGCATTGATCCGCACCGGCTCAAACCGGCTGATGGCAGCGGCTATCTCCGCAAACTTGGCCCAAATCAGCTCCCGCTTCGCCCCGCCCCAATGCCGCGGATCGTCCACCGGCCACGACAGCCACACCGCCACCTGCCGCGACCATTCGGGGGGCATTGCAAATCCGGCGGCAGCGGCACTCATGCGCCCATCCTGCACCACTCCCCTTCTCCAATCCAGCCTTGATTCCGTTCACGGAGCGGTGGCCTCCGGCCGCCGTCACGGAGTGGTGGCCTCCGGCCGCCGTGGCCCATGGTGAGGCAATTCGCGAAGGCAAGCCGCTTTCCATCCGACTCATCATGGTTCTGGGCGGCTGGGAAGCCGCCCCTCCTTGCGGTCAAATTTTCTGCTAGGACCGCAACGCCTCGGCGATGGCGGCATAGGCCGGCTTGGGGTGGTAGTCGCGGTCGAAAATCAGCGCGTGATCGTAGGTGCCGCCCGAGGTGCCTGGGACCCATGAGTAGCGGTCGGTAAAGCCCCACAGCATGACGGCGGGACATTTTTGGGCGGCAAGGGCGGTCTCAATGACGCCGCGGTAAATCGCCGCCTGTTGTTGGAGGTGTTGGGCGGTGGCTTGGGCGGGCAGCCAGACATCGAGTTCGGTGATGTGGACATGCAAGCCCAGGTCGTTGAAGCGGCGGATGTTGCGGGTCACCTCGGCGGGACTCGGGTGCCGCTCGACTTTCACATGATACTGCAAGCCGATGCCGTGAATCGGCACGCCGCGGGCTAACAACTCCTTGATCCACAGATAACAGCGGTCGGCTTTCTCCGACATCCCGTCCATGTCGAAGTCGTTGTAAAACAGCAGGGCCTCCGGGTCGGCCTCGTGCGCCAGGTGATAGACTTTTTCGACATAGTCCGGGCCGATCGAGTGGAACCAAGGGCCCTCTTTGCGCAAGCCCGGCCCCTTGTCGGCCAAGCCTTCGTTGAGGACATCCCAGGCGCAGATCCGGCCGCGGAAATGCCGCATGACGGCAAAGATATGCTCGCGCAGGATATCGAGCGCCTCCTCACGGGGGAAGGTCTTGCCCTCGGCCCACTGCGGCAGCGCGTCATGCCAGACCAGCGGGACGGCGCGCACCTGCATGTCGTGGGCGGCGGCGAAAGCCATCATCGCATCCGGCCGCGTGAAGTCGAATTCCCCGCGCACGCGCTGAATGCCGCTGAGCTTCATGCTGTTTTCGGCGACCAGGCAGTTGAATTCGCGCGCGAGCACTTCACCATAGGTCGGGTCCTTGCGGAAAGCCGTGTTAGAAAACGCGCTGCCCAGCACCAGGCCTTTCTTCGCCGCCAAGCCGCGCAGCGTGTTAACACCCGCCGCAGCCGCAGGGCTGGTTGCGGCAGCGGGCGCAGCGTCGCCCGGCGGAGTGGCCGACGCCGCATCGCCGCGAGCCCGCGGCAATCCGAGCAGCGGGATCCCAGCCGCCAAGCCAGCGGCCCCGCTTGCTTTCACGAAGGCGCGGCGCGACAGGAGACAGGGTGAAATAGGGTCCATGGTTCGGTCGTCGGACACGCACCCTCCCACTGCTTGCGGCGCAAGTCAATCCGCGGCCACGATGAATCGTTGCCAAAGCTTCCCCAGCATTGTAGCGCTCTGTGAGCGTCGCAGCCAAAGAGACGCGCTTTAGCATGCGCAGCGGCGGTCACAGACCGCCACTACAGCAGCGCGTATGATCACCGCGTGCGAACCAATTTTTAGGGATGAATTTTTTTGCGTCCCGAACCGTCTATGCTATGAGAATCTCGGGAACAATCCACCTCCTGGAACCTCACCCAAGTGGGAAGAAATTCGCCCTCCGGAACCCCAACCTGTTGGAAACCATGAAAACGTCCCATCTCTTGTTCACTCTGATCGCCGCTGCCGCGGTCTCTCCCATTCCAGTCGCTCGTGGCGGAGTCGCTGCCGGAGGTTTCAGCCGCAGTGGCGTCGCGCAAGGCGCCCCCTCCGTAAGCATGGCTCGCCCAAGCGGCGGGGGCGGTGCCTTTCGCTCGTTTGGACCGATTCAAGCGCCCAGCCGCGGTCCGATCCTCGGTTCACGCATGAGCCAGCCGTCGGTGTTCGGGCCCACGATCCGGCCGCCGCTCCAAACGTACTCCCGGCCCTCGTTCCCGGCTTCCGTCCGGCCACCGCTCCAAGCGTACTCCCGGCCCTCGTTTCCGACTTCGGTCCGGCCTCCGATGCAATCATTCAGCCGTCCCTCGTTCCAATCGTCCGGCCTTTCATCTAACCGAATTGCGGTTGGCAGGTCGGCGGCGTCCGGTGGCGCGGCGTTTTCCCGGCCGTCCGTCGGCATTGCCGCCCCCACTTCACGTGCGACGAGCGTTCTTGGCAGCCGGAGTTCGATTTTGGCCTCCAATCGGTCCGGCTCGCTGTTATCCGCCACCCGCACCGATCTGGGGACCGCGAGCCGCCCGTTTGATCGAAGCTCCGCCTTGGGCACCAGCCGGTCCGGCGCAGCTAACACCTGGTGGCTCGGCAGTGGGCTGCATCAAGGAGGCACCAGCGGCCTCGCGGCCAGCAATCTGAACCAACACTTCCATAACAACTGGAACTGGTCCACCAATCAGAATCATTGGGGTTTCCACCCGTGGTGGAACTCTGCCGGCCATTTCCCATGGTATGGCAACCACTGGAATTTTGGCTGGAACAACGCCTGGTATAACCGGTTCTACTACCCCTACTGCCCGTGGCCGGGATATTTCAGCGCGGATTTCTACCCGGGCTATACCGATGCCATCGGCTGGGGACTGGCCGCGTGGGGACTGGGCGACCTGTACTATCAGTCAGGTTACGCCAGCTATTGCAACCCCTATCGCACCGCACTGCCTGTCGTTACCGCAGGCGGCTACGGCGTCGATTACACGCAACCGATCGCGGCGATCGCGGCCCAGAACGCACCCCCCGATGAAGCCGCCGCCAAGCAGGCGGTGGCGGAGGCCAGCGCGCAGATTGACGCTTCCCGCGACGCCTTCAAGCGCCAGGACTACCTCAGCGCACTGACCCTCGCCGACAACGCCGTGGCGAATCTCCCCGGCGACAGCGCGATCCACGAATACCGTGCCCTGGTCCTCTTCGCCCTTGGCAAATACTCCGATGCCGCGGCCGTGCTCAATTCCATCCTGGCTTCAGGCCCCGGTTGGGATTGGTCCACCATGGTGCGCCTCTTCGATTCCCAACAAACCTACACCAATCATCTCCGCAAGCTGGAGAATTATATCACTGCCAACCCCAACGCGGCCGACGCGCGCTTCGTGCTCGGCTATCATTATCTGGTGTGCGGTCATCTGAGCAGCGCTGCCACCGAGTTTGAATCGGTCCTGCGCCTGCAGCCCGCCGACGGAGTCGCCAGACAACTCCTCAACCTCACGCGCAATTCCGCCAAGCCGGGCGAACCAAGCGCCGTTCCCGATGTCCCGAGGGATTCGGGCGCCGACTCCCGCCCGGCCGCCGCGCCGCTTACCTCGGATCAATTGGTCGGCACTTGGTTGGTTGATCGCGGCAAGGATGGCATCGTCACCCTCGACCTAACGCCGCAAGGGACGTTCACCTGGACGTTTGCCAAACCAGACAAAACGAACAAACTCGAAGGCCACTATAGCATCAACGGCAAGGGTCTCCTCGTCCTCGCCAGCGGCGATTCGCAGATGATCGGCTCGGTTTCCCTGGACGATGACAAGCACCTCCGCTTCACCCTCGCCGGCGGCCCCGAAGGCGATTCAGGCATGTTGTTTGCAAAAAACCCGTGAACCCACGGAGCACAGCCGTCTCGGCTGTGAGGGCAGACGGGCGTCCCGCCTGTCGAGTGGTGCGCATCCATGGCCACGCCTTGACGCAACAGCCGGGACGGCTGTTTTCCCTAACAGGCGGGGACGCCTGTTCCACCGCTGGAGGGGGGGACACTCCTGTCCCCCAGTGCAAAAGGCCAAGAAACGCGCGGGCAAAGCCGCCCAAGCGACTCTCCTTTCGCTATTCATCGGCGATGCGGACAGCAATGTCCGCGCTCCTTATCCATTCAGTTTGTGCCGATGATGAACCGCGACCTAACAGGTCCGAGCGGCAGCTTCACGCGGGTCACCGGCTGGCCGTCCTCCACTGAGTTGGCGAACTCCGGGGTGGAGAACTCGCCGGTATGCGGATCCCATGCCTCAAGCGTGAATTTACCGCGCAAACGCACCGTGGCATCGGCGTCCTTGTCGCCGAGATTGGCGAAGAAGTAAACCTGGCGATCACCTAACACCCGGTGGATGTAGCGCAGCTTCCGGTCGCTCTGGATGTCCACGTCATAGATCTTGAGGGCGAGGTCGAGCGCCTGGCGCAGGTTGTTCTCGTTGGGCGAATTCAGATAGATCGCGCGCCCGCCGTGGTCGCCGTCCTGCACGATCAGCGCGTCGCTGTGGGCGAGGTTGGGGCCGTCATTGAAACGAACCTCAAACTCGCGGATCGCGGGGTTTCCGCCAGAGGCGCCGTCAATCGCCAGGCGCACCCGCGAGGCGGTGACGGGCGCGAACTTGTCCGACTTGCTAGGTCCGAGCGTGGTGCCCTTGGCGCAAACGCTCCAGGCGCTGCCGTTCCAGGCTTCGATCTGATAGGACGTCACCCGGTTGGCGTCTTCGTCGATGAGGGTCGAGTCAAAGGTTTGGTCGGCTCCGAAATTCACTTCCAACCACCATGATTTGACGGCTTCCTCCGAAGGCGCCCAGTGGGTGTCCTTGGAACCGTCGATGGCCTTGGCTGCCTCGTAGGCGCCGGACTCCCGCCACTCGGTGGAAGCGGTGGCGAGGACTTGCTGCGACACCTTGGGGAACATCGCCTTGATGGTGGCCACCACATCGGCATCATGGCCGAACTCGGCGGACTTGCTCGGCAGTTGGCCGGTGGCAATCACCTTGCCGCCCTTGTCATAGTACTCCTTGAGTTTTCGCAGGTTGCTCCAGCGGATCGTCCGGTGCCCCGGCAGGATCACCACCTTGTAATCCTCATGGTTGATCTTGTTGTTGAGCCTGAGGGTGTCGCCTTGGACCGCGCAGCGCTCGTCGAGCACCTCGGGGTGCAGAAAGGTGAAATCGCGGCACACCTTGGTGGACAGCAGCTCTCCCAGATAGATATAATCCGCCTCCGGCACGTTCACGCCGCCGGAATACGGGCTGAGCGGGCCGTCGAAATGGAAGCCGGCCTGCAGCGTCGCCATCGGATAGATAACCGCGATGTCGGCGACGTGGCGGCCGCGGTCTTGCAGCAGCACGTTGAGCCGGCCGATGTAGGTGTTATAGGCTGGCAGTCCCTCCGCGTAGCGCGGATTGCGATAGGACAGCTCCGGCAGATAGGTGATGTTATCGAGGTTGTACCAGACGCCGTGTGGCACGAAGGTGTTGATGCCCTTGGCATATTGTTCCATCACGATCGAGTACAGCCGGTCCCAGCTCAGGTTGCCCATGGCGCCATAGGTCTCGGTCATCGACTGTGCCTTGTCCCAGTTATAGGTCACCGAGCTGACGATCTTGTAATACGCCTCGGGGTCGTTGTCCCAGCCGATCTTATCGATGCCCGGCACGTTCTGGTACTTGTAGGATTTCATCAGGTCGCCCGAGACGCCGACGGGGTTCTTGACGTTTTCCTGGTCCTGGTGGCCGAGCAGGGAGATGCCGCCGTGGGCGGTGCACCAGTCCTGGACGGTTTTCACATAACCGCCGGCATATAACTCGGCGCGGCAGCCGAACAGATAGTTTCTGGCGGCCTGGGTCTCCGGGCCGATGTCATACCACAGCGCCGGATAATAGGCCGTTGGACTGAAGCCATGGGCGGCTTGGAATTTCTCGTTGAAGCGCTCCGTCCAGGTGCGGCCCTGGGCGCGGTAGAGGGTCGGCTCGTCGTAAAACGCGCCGCCGATGGTGGCGCCGAAGTCCTTGCCGAAACGGTCGAAATACGGCTGATAGACCATGTCCACGAACTTGGCGCATCGCTCCGGTTCGAGGTAATCGACATTCGGATCGCCGTCCGGCACGCAAACGAACGTCATGATTTTCCATGAGCCGGCGGGAACGCTCCACGAGATGGAGCCCGCGGCCACCTTGTCCGTTAGATCCACCCGCTCCCTGGTTGCGGTGTTCATCGCGACGAGACTCATGAGCTTGCCGGCGGGCAGGGCTTTGGTGTAGTCGGCGGGACCGGTGACGGCATCCTCCTGTTTGTCGAGGCGGCGGAGGGTGGCGTCGGGGTACTTGTTTTTGAAGCGCGGGATGCCATCGCCCATGTTGGCGCCGCAACTGCCGCTGGGAAACCCATACTCGTCATAGATTGTGACGAACATGCCCAACTCGCGGGCCTTTTTCACCGCAGCGCCGTAAAGGTCGAAGTATTCGTCGCTCAGATACTTGGGGGTGAATTTCGGGCCGAACGGCAGCGGTGCCAGGCCGCCATAACCGCTTTGGTCGCGCGCCCCCTGCAACTGCTCCTCGACCCCGGCCGCGGTCACCGCCGTGTTGTTCCAAAACCACAGCGGCCGCGAGCGGAATTTCAGCGGGGGCTTGACAAAATCGCCCTTCACGTCCGCCTGACATGGCAGCGGCACGAGCGCGCCGCCAAACACACAGGCCAGGGTGAGCAGCGGCTGATAGACACGGGCTAACAATTCACGCAGGGGTTTGAGGTTCATGGATGAAGGTCTTTCGTTTTCCGACATGTCACAGCGACGGATGGCAGTTGGCAGGCTTGACGATCTATGGCGGGATGTCAATGTCTGTCATTGTCCGCGGAAGAGCCTATGAGAGGCACACGCTCCGTAGGCGCGTTGGTCACAACGCGTCGGGGGTGCATGGAGCGCTGGCTTCGGCCGGCGTGTCATTGACGAGAGGGGCCGTGGCGACGGCAACGTGCTAGCGGGACTCGCCCCTCAACGCATTCTGACGAATGGGCCTACCGGGAGATCGACTCGCCGACTGATGCCGGCGCTCCGTAAGGACGTGAATCACATCCTGATGGCTCTACTTTCTACGGCGCAGGAAAGCGCCGGAGCCGATCAGGCAGCCGAGGGCCAGCCATGAGCCGGGTTCGGGAATGGCCGTGAGGTTGATGAAACTGCCGCCGATGGCATCCTCGCCCGCAAAGTTCAAGCCGCCGCTGGTGTCGCCGTAAGTGATCTTCCAGGTGTTAGGTCCGGCGGTGAACACTTCATTGTTCGTGAGTTCGTTGCCCGCGTAGGTGAAGAACCCGCCGTTCCAGGTGCCGGTGTAGTTGATCAGCGACAGGGTGGTGTACGGCGCGAAGGGCGTCGGCGAACCCGCCAGGTCGGTCAGCGTGAGGTCCACCTCTCCGGTTAGGGACAGGTTGCCGGTGACTTTTTGGAGGTCGGCCGCGACCGCCGGCAAGGCGCTGGAATTCACCTCGTAGGCGAAGGTCGAGAGGTTGCCGAAGCTCAGGGCGCCGGTGGCCAGGGTTTCGATGGAAGCGCCCGGGGCCAGGGTGCCGAGCACATTGACCGCGCCACTGATGCTGCCGGTGCCGCCGAGGATCGCGCCCGAGGCCACGCTCACCGTGCCGCTGCCGGTGCCCGAACCGCTGGAGTTGTTGACTAACAACTTGCCGACGCTCACGGTGGTGGTGCCGGTGTAGGAATTGGCCAGGGTGAGGGTGGTGGTGCCACCGCCGGTCTTGACCACGCTGTTGGTGTTGCCGCCGGTGTCCGAGATGGCCGAGCCGAGGGTGAACGACTCGCCGGTGGCGGGCGAGAGGGTGACGGTCTGGGCGCTGCCCACGGCGGCGCTTTGCTCGACGCGGCCGACCACGATGGCCGCGCCGCTGTTGTCATAAGCCCAGTCCTTGATCACCGCGCCGCCGGTGTTGTTAGTGAAGACGACCCGCATCCAGCCGTAATCGGTGCCATTGAGCTGAAACCCGAGGTAGCCTTCGGTGCCTGCGGTGAAGGTGCTGCCGAGGTGGCTCACCGAACCGCCGTAACCGGTCGAGAATGACAGGCTGCTGGCATCAATCGCGGTGCCCACCGCGAGGTTGCGGATGGCGTCCAGATCGCCCGTGCCGACGCGCACCGGCTGGAACAAGTCGTTGTTGGCCACGCCCACCCCGCCGAAAAACGGATTGATGGTGCCACCGGCCACTACCACGGTCACCCCGGTGTAAGTGGTGGGAATGGCGGTGTTTTGGAGGTTGCTGTAGATGACGTCGGCCGCGGCGGGCAGCATCAGGGCGACGGCGACAATGCCTGTGGAATAGCGGATTTTGGATTGCATCGGGAGGGTGTTTTTTGTTAGGTTTTGGTGGTGCACGATTCCTCAGTTGCTAGAGACACCCACACGGAAGAACGTCGGTTTCTCAACCCCGCGCGCGGTGGGGATGAACAACGGATAGGGCACGCTCACCGCGTCGATCTCCGCGTCGGAGGCCAGCACTTCGGGCGCGACCTGGCTGTCCACCCAGACGTCAAGACCCGCGCTGAATTGCACGGTGTAGGTCAGGCCGGCGGCTATGTAGTCGCGGCGGCGGCCGAACACCGCGCGGTAATCCACCCCGCTGCCGACGGCGAGGTTCATCGCCACGGGCAGGCCGTGGCCGGTGACCACACCATTGGCAAACGTGATCGGTGCGTTGGACGGATTGTTCGGATCGGTACCGAAGGCGAACGCATTCAAATTGGCGTCCGAAGCGGTCAGACCGTTTTGGCTGAGCCATGCAGCATAAGCCGAGATGAACACGATGTTGCCGCTGGTCCCCGGGGACAGTTCCGTCATCCCCGCCGTCGCGCTGGCGGTCAAGGTGATGGTTTCCGGCGTCGAGTAAATCGGTGTGGTGAGGGTGACGCTCTTGCCGCTGGCCGGAATGATTCCGGTGAGCGTTCCGCTCAATGCTCCGGTGCCCGTCGCCACACTCAAGGTGACGGTGGTGTCGCTGGTCGGGCTCGCCGGATTACCGTTGGCGTCCTGCGACTGCACCGTCACGCTGAAGGGTGTGCCCGCCGTGGCGGTGCCGGGCACCGTGGTGTATGCCAGCTTCGTTGCCATGCCGACACCCGGCTGGGAAATCTGCACGCCGGAAATCTCGGCGTAATCGGCGTAGGTCGCGCCACCGCAGCTAACAACCACGGCGATCACGCCGCTGCCGTCGGCCGTTGCTGTCGGCTTGAAGAGCATTCCGGGATTCAAAGTGGGGGTGCCGTTCACGGTCAGGGTCATCTGCGAATCGCCGGTCGTGTAAATCGCCAGATTGTAAGGTGCTCCGGGCGTCAGGCCGGTGAACTTGAAAGTCATCGGGCTTTCACCTCCGGTCATCCAGCTCCGCTCTGGATTGTCGGTCCCTAAGACTTTGCCAGGGTTGTAGGGAGAGCCGGCAACCTGCACGTGATAACCGACACTGGTCGAGTCGAACACGAAGCCTATTCCCGTTGTGGCCCCAGTTCCATCCTTCAGCCCGCTCAGCGTGACCTTGCTTCCGGTCAAGGCCAAGGCGTTCCAAGGACCGGTTTGCCCCGAAATTCCACCCGTGACGTCCCCGCTCACCGGCACACTGCCGTTGGTGACCGCGTCGATGCTGATGACACCTCCTGCCACGACTCCGTAGGTAACTGTCACCGAGGAAGTCGCTGTCGCCGGAGTCGGGGTCGAGGAATCGGTCACGGTCAGGGTATAGGTCTTGGTTTGGCCGGGGGTGGCGGTGGGATTGGCCGCCGTCGGATCGTCCAAGCCGGCGGTGGGAGACCAACTATAAGTGTACGGACCGATACCGCCACTGGCACTCGGGCTGCCGCCGATTTGGGCCGAGGGCGTGGCTGGGTTGACGGATTTGGCCGCGCCGGCGTTGCCAACCAAAGGCGGCAGCGTGAAGGTCACGGTGGCTGTTGGAGTGATGATCAGATTGCTGTCGGTGATGTCGGTGGCGGTAAAGGTTGGCGATCCGGTGGTCGAGGATTTCACCGTGAAGGTGACCACCCCGGACGCGTTGGAAGCGCCCGAGGCCGCTGAGATCGTGTCGGTCGCCCCGCGGCTGGATGCCAGCGACACGGCCTTGCCCACGACTGGCGAGTTGTTAGAATCCAGCAGGGTCACGGTAAGGGTCGAGGTGCTGGCACCATCGGCCGGCACCGAACTTGGGGATGCCGCCAGCGTCGAATTGCCGGGGTTGGCAAGCACGGTGTTGAAGGTCACCGAGGCGGTCTGGCTGACAACGGTCGAGTCGCTGGTATCGGTGGCGGTGAAGACCGGGGCGCCGGTCGTCGAGGATTTCACGCTAAAGGTCACCACCCCGAAAGCATCGGAAGATCCCGAGGCCGCCGAAATCGTGTCCGTTGCACCCCGGCTGGAAGCCAGGCTCACGGTCTTGCCGGTGACCGGATTGCTGCTGCCATCCTTCAAGGTCACGGTGATCGTGGAGGTGGTGAAGCCATCGGCCGGCACCGAACTTGGGGAGGCCGTCACCGTTGAGGTGAGGGCGCTCACCGCACCCACCGCGAAAGAAACGGAGGTACTTGTCCCCGGCGTCAGACTGGTCATCCCAGCCGTCGCGCTGGCGGTCAAGGTCAGCGTATCGGACTGCGAATAGACCGGCGTGGAAATGGTGACGCTGTTGCCGGTTGCGGGGATGATCCCGGTGAGGGTGCCGCTGAGGGTGCCGCCGCCCGACGCTTTGCTCAAGGTGACGGTGGTGTCGGAGGTCGGGGCGGACGGATTGCCGGCCGCATCCTGCGACTGCACCGTCACGCTGAAAGGTGTGCCCGCCGTGCCGGTGGCCGGTACCGTGGTAAAGGCCAGCTTCGAGGCGAGGCCCGCCGAACCGGGTTGGGAAAGCTGGAAGCCGGAGACTTCGGTGTAATCCGAGTCCTGCGCGCCATTGAAACTCACCACGACGGTAATAAAGCCGCTGCCATCGGCAACTTCAGTCGTCGTCAAAATCGTCGGGACGCTGGTGTGGGGCGTGCCGCCATTGGTGGTGATGACCGTCTTGGCAGAACCGGTGTTGAAAATGGCCAGACTGTAGCTCGCCCCGGAGGTCAGCCCGGTGAACTTGAAGGTTAGCACACCCGCACCGCTCACCCACAGCCGCTCGGGATTGTTAGCCGACAACACCACGCCGGTTCCGGTCGGCGCGCTGCCCGCCTGGAAGCCGCCGTAGCCAGTCCTGGAAACATTAAGCCCCACACCCGTTGTCCCACCCGCTCCATTCTTCAGGTTGCTCAGCGTGATCGGCAGACTTGCGCTGCCCACCAGGGAATTCCACGCGCCGACTTGGGGGCCAGTCAGGCCACCCGCGACGTCGCCGCTCATCGGCACACTCGTCGCGGTAACCACATCAATGCTAATCACCGACCCGGCCGAAACCCCGTAGGTGACGGTGACCGGGGAGGTCGCCTGCGAGCTGTTAGAGTCGGTCACGGTGAGAGTGTAGGTGACCGTGGTGCCGGGAGTGGCGGTGGGATTGGCTGCGGTGGCGTCACTCAGGCCGGTGCTCGGCGACCAACTGTAGGTATAGGGACCCGTGCCGCCGGTGGCGGCCGGGCTGCCGCCGATCACGGTCGAAGGCGAACTCGGATTGACGCTCTTGGCCGCGCCGGCGTTGGCGACCAAGGGAGGCAGCGTGAAGGTCACGGTGGCGGTTGGCGTGATGACCAGATTGCTGTCGGTCGTATCAGTGGCGGTGAAGACATCCGCGCCGACAGTGGCGGACTTGACGGTAAAGGTCGCCACGCCGGAGGCATCGCTGGTGCCCTGAGTGGTGGTGATGGTCGGGGTGCCCGGACCCGAGGATTTCGCCAGGGTCACCGTCTTGGCCGCAACGGCCGCGTTGTTCACATCCTTCAAGGTGACGGTGACCGTGGAGGTGCTCGTGCCATCGGCCGTCACCGAAGTGGGCGAGGCCGTCACCGTCGAATTGGCGGCACTGGCAGGCAGCGCGGTAAAGATCACGCTGGCGGTTTGCGTGATGACCAGATTGCTGTCGCTGGTATCGGTTGCTTGAAAGACATCGGTGCCGGCGGTAAGGGATTTGACGGTGAAGGTGGCGATGCCCGAGCTATTGCTGGTGCCTTGGGTGGTGGTGATGGTCGGGGCGCCCGGACCGGAAGATTTGGCCAGCGTCACGGTCTTGCCCGCAACAGCGGCACCTCCGCCATCCTTCAAAGTCACGGTGATGGTGGAGGTGGTGCTGCCATCGGCCGGCACCGAACCCAAGGAAGCCGTCACCGTCGAGTTGGCGGCACTCGCCCCGCCCGCCGCAAACGAAATGGAGCCGCTGGTCACCGGCGTCAGACTCGTCATGCCCGCCGTCGCCGTGGCGGTCAGCGTCAGTGTGTCCGACCCCGAATACACCGGGGTGGCAATCGTGACGCTATTGCCGCTGGCGAGAATGGTCCCCGTGAGCGTGCCGCTCAGGGTGCCCGCACCCGACGCTTTTGTGAGAGTAATGGTGGTGTCGCTGCTCGGGCTGGTCGGATTGCCGCTGCCATCCTGCGCCTGCACCGTCACACTGAACGGCGTGCCTGTCGTGCCGGTGGATGGGACGGTGGTGTAAACCAGCTTGGTGGCTGACGCTCCGGAAGCCACGGTCACAATGCCGCTGCCCGTGAACAAGGCGGAGATGTGAGCAGCGAGGGAGGTCGAGGAGCCATAAGTGGTGCCGCCAGCCTGGACCACGCCGCCAAGAGTCAGACTGCTCACGCTAAGGTTGAAACCCAGACTGGTGAGGGTGGTAATACTCAGATTGTTGGCAACCGTAGTGCCAGAGCTTATGGTGGTCGTGCCGCTGCTGGCGTTGATCCCCAGATTGTAATAGGCAACTCCCTTCACCGTTAGCCCCGCGCCATTGTAATTCACCGTGTTTGGGACAGTGTGCGCGTCGAAGGTCCCCGTTGTTCCCGGAGCTGCGAGACAGTTGAGCGTGGAGCCCGACCCTTGCTGCCAATTCCCAGTCCCTCCCACACACGAGGCAGGACCGGCAGTCACGTTCCCGCTGTTGGTGATTGTATGTGTGCCACTGGTAGAGTACACGAGGAATTTAGGAATAGTCATTGTGCCGGTCAGCGTCGAGTTGGCGTTTATACTGATATTGGCGCCCGCCCCGCTATTCCAAGAGCCGGCTGCGAGGGAGCCTGATGCGGGCATCACGGTAATCCCGCCGTTGAGGTAGCTGGTCCCCCCCGTACCAGTGGAATTGTAGGCGCTGCCGCCCTCATGGATCGTGATCAAACCACCCCAAACTTGCGCCCCACCACCCGACACCCCTGCCATGTCGTAATTGCCGTAGATGTCAGTGGTGCCGGTTATCTTTAAGGTATTACCCGAATAATTAAGCGTTCCATTAACCGTGAGATTGGCACAAGTCGCGGCAGCGGTCACCGTCACGGTGTTGCCGCTGTTGATGATGACAGTGTCTGTGCTTGCGGGCACCACTCCCACGGCTCCCGGCCCCGGCCAAGGCGCATTCAATGTGGTGGAGTTCCAGGCACCATTGCCGGCGCTGGTAACGGTTGCCGCCGCCGCGGAGGGCACCGCGATCACGGCGGCAAGGGCCAGCAAGGCCCCGGCCGCAGTGGCGGCGAGGGACCTGGGAAGGAATTTTTGGATCAGGGGTTTCATTGCGATTTTTCTTCTATAACGGTTTTCGGATTGGAGTCGGAGGCTGGGGGACAACCAAGCGCTAATCTCGATTCGTCGGAGGCGAAACCGGGACGCAGCATTTGGGGGCGGGCAAAGAAGCGGCGGATGGAGCCAAATGAAAAGGCCGAAGATTGCCCGAGTCGATGTCCAGTGCTTGGACATCTGCGGTGTTCCGTAAAGGCATCTACCTATTGCGGGGTTACCGACAAGCGGCAGAACGTCCGCACTGCGCCGCTCGGCAGGGTGTAGGACACCGAGCCAGCGGTGTTGTTGAGATGCGCATCGTCAACCAGAACATCCGTCCACAGATTGAGGTCAGTCGATGTCTGCACGACAAACTGGGTGCCGTAGGCGGAACTCGCAATATTGCCGCCGTTGGTCCATGTCACCCTGTTGCTCGCGTCCAGGCTAGGAAGGGTCGCCAGCCCATCCATGCCCATGAAATAGGCGATGCCGTTTTGCACCCCGTCGTGGTTGTAATCGTCGTTTGCCGGTGCCGTCGCGCTGCCCGCGTGGGCCAGCGCCCAGGTGGCGTAGCCGGAGACCGCGGAGCCACTTTCCTGAATCTGCATGCAATCGAGCAAACAATAATTGAAATTGACGTTGTCGCCCCAACTGCCCCAGAGCGTGCCTGTGGCATCGGTGGTCATGGTCAGCGGGGCGCCCCACGCGTACTTGGCTCCGTTCGGCTGGCCGGGAGTCCCGATGGCCGGGCCGGCGAAAAACCCGCCGCTCCAACCCGCTCCCCACACCGAGTAACTGGTGTTGGCGGGCAGGCCCGTGAACTTCCAATTCATATTGCCGGTGGTTTGCAGGTTCTGACCCAGGTCCGGGCTCATGCACGCGCCCGTGGCAGACGAAAAGTAAGCGTAGGTGGCTGCATTGTCGTTGAAGACGAACGACACACCGGGTTGCACCGTGCCCGTGCCATCCACGAGATTGTTGACGGTGATGGTGTTGCTGCCACCGCCGCCGTTCAGCGAGACCTGGTTCCAGGGTCCCGTCTGGGGGTAGGCGCCATCCTGTTTGCCACTGCGCGGTGAGCCGTAGCCGATATCAATGCTATAAGTGGGGCGTGGCACTCCATAAGTGACGACCACCGTGGACGTCGCCACGTTGCTCGCCGAGTCGGTCACGGTCAGGGTGTAGGTGGTGGTGGCGGTGGTGGTGGTGGTGACGGTGGGATTGGCGAGCGACGCATCGCTGAGGCCGGTGCTCGGAGACCAACTGAAGCTGGTATAAGTGCCCGTGCCACCGGTGGCTGCCGGACTGCCGCCGAGCGTGGCTGAGGGCGAGCTGGGGGTCAGCGACTGGTCCGCACCGGCATGGGCAATCAAGGTGGGCCATGTGAAGATCACGCTGGCCGTCGCGGTCACAGGGATCGTGTCGGTGCTATCGGTGGCGGTGAACGTCGAGGTGCCCGCGGTCGAGGATTTCACCGTGAAGGTCACCACCCCGCTACTGCTGGAAACACCCGAGGCCGCCGAAATCGTATCCAGCAAGGGGCGGTCGGATGCCAAGGTCACCACCTTGCCTGGGACGGCAACACTGCCACCATCTAACAAGGTCACGGTGATCGTGGAAGTGGCGGCGCCATCGGCCACCTGGGTCGTGGGACCGGCCGTCACCGTCGATAAACCCGCGTTCACGGGGTTAGGCTCCGAGAAGATCACGCTGGGCGTTGCACTCACAGTGACAGAGTCGGTGCTGTCGGTGGCGGTGCAGTGCGAGGTGCCCGCCGTCAAGGATGTTACGGTGAAAGTGACCACCCCGCTGCTGCTGGAAAGGCCCGAGGCCGCCGAAATTGTGTCCAGCAATGGGCGGTCGGATGCCAGGGTCACGGTCTTGCCTGGGACGGCAACGCTGCTGCCATCCAACAGGGTCACAGTGACCGTGGTGGTGGTGACACCATTGGCCGGTACCGGACTCGGGGATGCCGTCACCGTTGATGTGGCGGCATTGGCAACGAGAATGGATGGGGTCACGTCGGCGAGAATTCCGCCGACCACGACGGTCGACAACACCGCGGTGCCGGTGACACTCAACTTTTGATAGCCCTGATGCCCGTAAACCCAAGGCAAATGGTCAAACGTCACTGCCGGCGTGCCCAACGCCGCTTCGCTCGAAGTGTCCGCCGGATTGATCCACAGGCTGATGGTTTTCTTGTCGTAGAAGTCCGGGTAGGCGGCGTTGAGGTGCATCTTGACGTACACCACATCCCCGGCGGCCGCGGCGACAGCCGATGCCTTGGTCAGCGCATGATTGCCATTGCCCTGCGCAAAATCGTTGCCACTCAGCCCCCACATGCCGCCCGTGCTCGTGTGAATCGTCGGCGGGTACGAACTCGGGCCATTGCCGCCGCCGGGATCCGCATCCAACATTTTCAGCGAACTGTCGCCGCTGCCAACCGTGGACAGCTTGAAACTGGTCCAGGCATCCTGATGCGTCCCTTGGCCAAACGCGTAATCCAACGTCAGGGACTGCGCGCCGGCCAGCGACGCCGCGCCGCCGATCACCGTGGCACGCGCGGTGCCCGCGACGCCGACGGCCAACAAGGCCGCCGCAGCAGCCGCGGCGAGGGACGTGGGTAACAATTTTCTCATCAGGGGGTTCATGGGGTTGGTTCTTGGGATTTGAGGTTTCAAATTTCAAATTTCGGATTTCGGATTTTTTGCGGGGTGGAGCGAGGCGGGCAACCAAGCGACAAGATCGCTTGCCATCGTCGGTGAGGCCAGGGCATCGCTCTGGCACCCGTCAGCCATCAAATACAAGAATCCCAGCGTTGGAAGGTCAAAAAATGGCTTTGCAGGTGTTCTAAGCTTGAACTTCTGGTTCAGGCATACGAGCGGGTGGCGGCGCTGGAGCCGAGCGCCTGGAAATGCTCCGGATGGGCGAGTTGGGGCATGCGCGCGCACTTCGCCTCGATGCGCGGCAGAAACTCGTCGTAGCCATGGCGGCCACTGCGGTGGGCTTCGGCGATCCATTCCTTCCACTGTTCCACCTCGAGTTGGGTGCGGCGGATGATCTCCGACTTGGACAGGTCGGGAAACAGCGCCTTGAGCCAGGCCTGGCCGTAGCGGATGTGGCCGGCTTCGTCGGCCCAGTCGTAATCGCAGTCCTGCGAGCTGTACGGATCGCCCATTTTCCAAAGGTCGGTTTTCAACTGCGCCTTCCACTGCGGCCCGCCCTGCTCGAGGCCGTGGACGACATATAACATCGCCTCCAGCCCACCCCGCGCGCATACGCCGACCCAATGATCCGGCACCATCGGCACGTCCACCCCCAGCTCAAACCCGTAGGCTAACAAACGCCGCTCGCCCATCTGCGCGTGGCGCATTTCGTCGTAGGCCCAGCGCGCGGTGTCGCGGTACAGCGCCCATGGCTGGTTGTCGTGATGCCAGATGAACGCCGCGGGCAATTCGCAGGCCCACAATTCGTTCACATGGTCGATGGCGATCCACACCTGTTGTTCCTGCGGCGTGCGCGGCGGCCGCGGCGGCACTTGCGTGATCGCCGGCAGCCAGCGCGGGTCGCGCGCCGGCACTAGCGGAATCTCATAGCGCGGCCGATCCGAAAACCCCGCCCGCTCTAACAACGGTGCGCCGCTGTCCTGCCCGAACACGCCGCCGGCATGCTCCAGCGCCTCGCCCAACCACGCCAGCCAAGGTGCCGCCGCGGCACGCTGGTCTAACGGAACAGCGTGCCACCACGCGGCGAATTCCGCGAGTTCCTCCCGCAATTCGTCCACCACGATGCGCAGCGCGCGGTGGCTCGGCGCGTCGTCCAACGCATCGCTGCGCTGCAAGTAGCGCTCCACGGCAGCAAGCACCGCGGGCTTGACCACCTGATAGACACCGCCCAGAAACTCCGCGTCGCTGAGGGTGGACGGCAGTTTGGCCAGCACCTCCATGAGCGCCCGGTCCACGCCCAGATCCACATCGACGCGCGGAAAGCGCAATTCGAGGACCCGTGAGCGCAGCGCGTCGGCGTGTTGAGAGTCGAGCCACAGGTGGCGGGCGAGGAGTTTCTTGGCTTCCCAATTGGCCACGCCGCAAATGCGCCCGGCCATCGCCCGCAGGGTTTCGCGCAGCGTGCGGTACAGCCGCCGTTGCAAGCCGCTGGCCTGCTCGACGTCCTGGAGGTTGGGGATGATGTGGATCATGGGGGAATCGGGCAAACTACCCGACCACAGCCGTCCGTCAAGATGGAACACGGCGTTAGGCAGTGAGCACGTTGGGCAACCGTGGAGTACGGTGACTTGTCACCGCCTTGGAGTGCGGGGACCTGTCACCGCCTTGGAGTGCGGGGACCTGTCACCGCCTTGGAGGGGGCGGACTTGTCCGCCGTGGCGCGGAGCATCCGAGAAGTGCCAATGTGCGGTGACCTGTCACCGCTTTGGAGTGCGGGGACCTGTCACCGCCTTGGAGGGGGCGGACTTGTCCGCAGTGGCGCGGAGTGTCCAAGAAGTTCCAATCAATTGTCATTGCCTGGAGTGGGCATTCCCGCCCACCAGCCCATGTGGTGCGCAAGCAGCGTCGCCATGCGGCTCCGATTGCTCACTTCATGGGCCTTGCGGACACGAATGTCCGCTCTCCTCACCTGGCGGAAACCAATGTCAGCACTTCTTAACGAGCGATCCGCGCTCGCTATCCCTCACCCCGGATTTTCCAAACGATGTCTTGGCACAGCGCAACCGATTGCTATTCTC
>Ga0118677_10004708_pt1 | contig 24564 bp, 11 predicted proteins | sample AliMusrvi5mmetaG_FD_86154 | JGI IMG/M metagenome (GOLD analysis project Ga0118677, IMG submission 86154)
GCGGATCTGTCGAAGGAGCCGCAAATGCCTGCAGAGGCGCCCGATAAGATCGACAGCGTTATCGCGGTAAACCTGGATGGGCCCGCTCCTAAGCCGGCAGTGTATGAGTCGTTTCCAGGTATCCAGCCCGGCTTCAGCGGCATTGCCAGATCTTCTGTTCCGATCGGGCAGGACACAGCAATGGTTCTCTGTCCTGAAAAGCCTGCATCAGGGAGACCCTGGGTGATCGCGTCGGGGCTGTATCCTTCGGGAAGCGGGCCGGTGGCCAACATGGCGGGCACGCAGTTGGAGTTGGTAAAACAGGGCTTTCATGTCGTCGCCCTTGATCTGGGGAATACCTGGGGCGCGCCATCTGCCATTGCAAAGTGGGATGCACTGTACAAGGAGATGACCGGTAAATACGGCCTTGCCAAACGGCCGGCGATGATGGGCCTGAGCCGGGAAGCTTTGTACATTGCGCGCTGGGCTGCTGCAAATCCCGGCAAGGTCTCCTGTCTCTACATGGACAAAGGAGTGTGCGATATCAAGAGCTGTCCCGGTGGCAAGCTCGGTATCGGCAAGGGCGATGCGGGCGAGTGGAAACGCGTCCTTGAAGTTTACGGGTTCAAGTCCGAAGCCGAGGCGCTTGCGTTTGACCAGAATCCAGTTGATCTGGCGCCGAAACTGGCTGAGGCAAAAGTGGCCATCATTTATCTTGCGGGCGAAACCGACGATACTGTTCCTTATTCCGAAAACGGCGCGCGCATGGAGCAGCAGTATAAGAAGCTGGGCGGTGCCTTTGAATTGATCATGCGGAAGGGTGAGGGCCATCATCCTCACGGATTACAGGATCCGAAGCCGGTGGTGGATTTTGTCATGAAACACGCTGTCCGAGATGCACTGGCTCCAAAGCGTGAGCAGTCATTGAATATTTATGTTGCAGTCGACGGGAGTGATGTGAACCCTGGCACGCTGGAGAAGCCGTTTGCAACGCTGCAGAGGGCGCAGAGTGAAGCGAGAAGACAGAGGGCAGAGGCCAGAGATCAGAAATTGGAAGCGACGGTTATGGTTTATGTTCGGGAAGGAACATACTATTTGCCGGAGACTCTGGTGTTTGCAGCTGAGGATTCGGGGACGAAAACGGCGCCGGTAGTTTACCAGGCTTATGAGAAGGAAAAGGCTGTGATAAGTGGTGCTGTCAGGTTGAAGGATCTCAGGTGGGAATCGTACAGGGACGGCATCGTGCAGGCAAAAGTGACTGCCGGATTTGCTACGGACCAGCTGTTTGTTAATGGCAAGCGACAGATTCTGGCACGGTATCCGAACTTCGATCCCAAGGTGCGCAATTTCAACGGCTGGTCGAAGGATGCCTTCAGCCGGGAGCGGGCGACCCGCTGGAAGGATCCGGCAGGCGGCTTCATCCACGCATTGCATTCTGCCGCCTGGGGTGGCGTGCACTATGTCATAACGGGCAAGGACGCCGGTAATAACATCGGTTATTCAGGCGGCTGGCAGAATAATCGCGGGTCGGGCATGAATGAGATCCGTTTCGTTGAGAACATATTCGAGGAGCTGGATGCGCCCGGCGAGTGGTTCCTGGATTCGAAGAAGAACATTCTCTATTTCTATCCGCCAGCGGGTGTTGACCTGGCTGGGGCGACGATTGAAGCAGTTCGTCTGAAGCACCTGGTGGTGTTTCGCGGCACGGAGCAGGCGCCGGTCCGTTTTGTCAGCTTCAAAGGATTGTCCTTCAGTCATGCTTTGCGGACTTTCATGGAAACCAAAGAACCGGTGCTCCGGAGCGATTGGACAATTTATCGCGGAGGTGCACTTTTTTTGAGCGGCACGGAAGACTGCGCGATCGAGGACTGCCTGATCGACCGGGTTGGGGGCAACGGCATCTTTGTTAACAATTACAACCGCAGGGTCACGGTGCGCGGTTGTCGCATAACCCAGGTTGGCGCCAGCGGCGTGGCGTTCGCCGGTGATCGCGATGCATCCCGGGTTCCACGCGACTGGAACGATCACTCCCAGAAACTGGAGAATCTTGACCGCACGCCCGGGCCGAAGACGTCCAACTACCCGGCTGACTGTCTGGTGGAAGACTGCCTGATTCATGACATCGGCCAGGTGGAGAAACAGACGGCGGGGGTCACGGTGGACCTGGCGCAGGGAATCACAATCCGCCACTGCTCGATCTACGACACGCCGCGCGCAGGCATCAACATCGGCAATGGCAGCTGGGGCGGCCATGTGGTCGAGTTCTGTGATGTCTTCGACACGGTCCGGGAAACACATGATCACGGCTCGTTCAATTCGTGGTGCCGCGACCGTTACTGGGAGCTTCCAGGGGTGAACTATAATGATGACAAGTCATGGGAAGTGAACAGGGATCTCATTTTTCTCGATGTGGTGAAAACGAATATACTGCGCAACAACCGCTGGCGTTGCGACCAGGGTGACTACTGGGATATCGACCTGGACGACGGCACCAGTAATTATTACATTTACAACAACCTCTGCCTGAACGGCGGCCTTAAAATGTCGAATGGTTTTTACTGCAGGGCGGAGAATAATATAGTCATGAACGGCTTCCACCTGCACAACTGGTTCAAGCACAACCAGGATGTTATTCGCCGTAATATCATGTTTACCGATCACTACCTTCCTGCCGGGAAAATGCCGGATACGCCGTGGGGGGAGGAATTGGATTACAATCTTGTTCATCGGGCGGGGGCGGCAGGTTCTGAGCCCGCTGGGAAGCTTGCGAAGCAGTCAAGGCGTGATGAACATTCGATCGTGGCTGATGCGATGTTTGTCGATCCGGCCAGGGGCGACTTTCGGGTGAAGGAAGGCTCACCGGCGTTGAAGCTTGGGTTTGTGAATTTTCCGATGGATCAGTTCGGCGTGCAGAAGCCTGAACTTAAGGCAATAGCCCGCACCCCGAAATTTGGGAGAAACGAAAGATGAAGAATGCAGGTCGAGTGTTTGTGTTGTTGGTCGTGATCGTGTTTATCGTTGTTGAAGGTTTCTGGGGAGTGCGCTTATCGCTCGAGCGGCGCGGCGATGCCTCGACCGGCTGGTCCATGGCCTGGAAGGCCAATTTCTGGGCCCGGCTGCATGACGGCAAACGCGCAGCAAAGCTGCTCGCCCTGCTGATCGCACGCGGAACCCCAAACCTTCTCAGTCTCTGTGAACCGTTTCAGATAGACGGAAACTTCGGTGGCTGTGCCGCCTTCGCCGAGATGTTGATGCAGAGCGGGGAAGACAGCAGTCAGCGGTCAGAATTCAGAATCCAGAATGAAGGAGACGGGGATCGGCAATTGGTGTTTATAGAGCTTCTGCCTGCGCTACCGTTTTCAAGGAATACCGGCAAGGTGACCGGGCTTCGTGCGCGCGGCAACTTCCAGGTTGATATCGAATGGAAGGATGGCAAGGTCACATCCTATCGCATTTCCTCTAACGACAAGCGCAAGGCAACCTTGCGCGTCAACGGTGAAACAAAAGTGATTCAATCGGAAACCAATCATCTATGAAAAACACAGTCATGTTAGTCATGTCGGCTTTGCTGGCAGCGGCCTGGGTGCAGGCGGCGGATGTGTCGAAGGTGCCGCAAATGAGCGAGACCAAAGAACAGCGCGACGAGCGCATGCAGTGGTTCCGCGACGCGAAGTTCGGGATGTTCATCCATTGGGGGCCGTGTTCGATCGGGAGAGTGGAGATTGGCTGGGGCCGCAAGGCTAACCGGCCGTGGGACATCAACGGCATCCAGACGCCGCGTACGGATGACCCCGTGTATGACAATTACTACAAGCAGTTCAACCCGACGAACTACAACGCTGTGGAATGGGTGCGCTTCGCCAAGGAGTCGGGCATGAAATACATGGTGCTCGTCGCCAAGCACCACGACGGCTTCGCGCAGTTCGCCACCAAGGTCTCGGATTATAACATCATGGCCAGCCCATACGCCAAGGACATCGTCAAAGCCTATGCCGACGCCTGTCACAAACAGGGCATGAAACTCGGCCTCTATTACTCGACGCGCGATTGGTATCACCCGGATTACCTCATGGGCGACAATGTGAAATACGACACGTTCTACCGCGCGCAGGTCAGGGAATTGCTAGCCAACTACGGGGCGGTGGATGTGATGTGGTTTGACCACGTTGGCGGCCGCGACTGGGGCAAGTGGAAGTTCGACGATCTGTTCTCAATGATGTATCAGCTCCAGCCCAAGCTCATCGTCAACAACCGCGCCGCCAGATTCTGCGGGCCGGACACGCCGCAGGATCAAAAAGCGCCAACGCCCGAGCTGGCGAAGATGGTCAATGGCGACTACGACACGCCGGAGGGACATATCGGCGGGATGAACATCGCCAGCGACTGGGAATCCTGCATCCATGTCGGGCGGCAGTGGGCGTATGGCGGCGAGGACGGCTTCAAGGGGCCGGAGGATTGCATCAAGATGCTGGTGAGTTGCACCACCGGCGGCGGCAATCTGTTATTGAACTTCGGCCCGCGGCCTGATGGCGTGTTTGCCGAGGGCGAGGCAAAGGTTGCCAGGACCATGGGCGAATGGCTCAAAAAGTATGGCGCGGCCATCTATGACACCCGCGGCGGCCCGTATCGCAACGGCACCTGGGGCGGCACCTGCCACAAGGGTAACAAACTCTATCTGCTTGTCTATGAGTGGCCGGCTGAAGGTCTTGGCTTCGATTCGCTCCCTAATAAGGTGCTGACCGCCAAAACACTGACCGGCGCGCCGGTCACCTTCAAGCAGGGCACCGACGAGTTCACCGTGGAGGTGGCTCAAAAGGATCGTGACAAACCGGTCACGGTGATTGAGTTGACGCTGGACAAACCGGTGGCGGACGGTCTCCTAATAGGTGCGGTCCACGCGCCCAAGGCATACATTTCCGAACATGGCGCGGTGCTCAGTGACAAGGCCACGTTGGAACTCAGCTCACGCTCATCCTGGGATGATGAAAAAGTCCACGCACGGTTGTTCTCGGGCGACAAGGTGGACTACGCGTTCCATACCAACAAGGAGCAGAACCCGTGGGCCAAGGTGGACCTCGGCGCGGTGAAGACCGTCAATGCCGTGGTCATCGAAAACCGCGCCAACGAGCGGCGCGCCGAGGGCCTCATCGTGTCGATCTCCGAGGACGGACAAAAATGGCAGGAGGTCTGGCACGCCAAAACCTTTGAATCCACCTGGAGCGTGCCGGTAACCCATGTGGATGCGGGGGCCATGGTCCCCGGATGCCGCGCGCGATTCATCCGCTTGGAAACGAGCAACGACTCGCCCCGCGAATTGCTGCTCAAGCGCGTCACGGTGTTCGGGGTGAAATAAGGTGCGTTAGAACAAGGTATTAACACAAACACTCATGATGAAAAAATTACTGCTCCTCGGAATTTTGTTCGCTTCGGTATCGTCCGCCTGGGCGTCTCACGACGGCCCGTGGGACATGGCGGCGCTGTCGAAAGTGCCGCCCGCGACCTGGGGCGAGCCCAACGAACAGATCCGGGAGGTGTACTATGAGGGTGAAACCTTCAAGGGCAAGCCAACCCGGGTGTTTGCCTATTGCGGCAAGCCGAATGGCCCCGGCCCGTTTCCGGGAATCATCCTCGTCCATGGCGGCGGCGGCACTGCCTTTCGCGACTGGGTCAAGCACTGGGTCAACAACGGCTACGCCGCTCTGGCAATGGATCTGGCCGGCAAGGGGCCGGCCGGGCGCTTGCCGGATGGCGGGCCGGATCAGGGCGATGACGTCAAGTTCAGGAATTTCGCACCTGGCGAGGCCAAGGATATCTGGACCTATCAGGCGGTGGCCGCCGTCATCCGCGGCCATTCCCTGCTCGCCTCGCTCAAGGAAGTGGACCCTAACAGAATCGCGCTGACGGGCATCAGTTGGGGTGGCTATCTGACGTGTATTGTGGTCGGGCTGGACCACCGCTTCAAGGCGGCGGTGCCGGTTTACGGCTGCGGCTTCATCCATGAAAAGAGCGCCTGGGTGGATAATTACTTCGGCAAAATGCCAGACGATCTCAAACAACGATGGGTCGAGAATTTCGAACCATCGCGTTACCTTGGGCAGGCGCAATGCCCGATGCTGTTCATGAACGGCACCAGTGATTTCGCCTATCCGCTGGAGAGTTATCAGAAGTCGTACAATCTGGTGAAATCGCCGGTCACGCTCTGCATCCAGATCAACCGGGGTCATGGCCACATCTGGACGTTCCCCGAGGTGGACGCGTTCATCAACAGCTATCTGAACAAGGGCGTGCCGTTGCTGAAAATCGGACCTATGAACGTGGAGGGGGAGAAGGCGTCGGCTGTGATTGCCGGCTCCGCAACCGTGACCAAAGCCCAGCTTGATTACGCCAACGCCAAGGACCGTGTCTGGCAGAGCGTACCGGCCGAGGTCAACGGCAAGTCCGTGACGGTGAAGCTGCCGGCGGTGCGGCCAATCATCTTTTATTTCAACGTCACCGATTCCCGCGGAATGACTGTCAGCACTCGGCATGTTGAACTGCCCGCGGCAAGCCCGAAATAGCGACAAGCAAGGGAAACCTATGAACCGAAAGAGAAAACCATGTACCCCAAAGAACATACGCACCACAACTCTAGCAAACCTGCGTTCGACCGCCGGTCCTTCCTGAAAACTTCTTCGCTCACTGCCGCCGGCTTCGTGTTTTCCCGAATGCCGGTGATGGCCGGGCCGTTCACGCGCGAGGACTTCGACCAAATCGTTCCGGCCGACAAGAAGCTCTCGCCGGAATGGGTGAAGTCGCTCTTTGCGCGGGGCGAGCGCACGGTTTACCGTGGCAAGGACCTCGAGAAAATCGGCATGCCCGTCGGCGGCATCTGCACGGGCCAGCTCTATCTGGGCGGCGACGGCAAACTGTGGCACTGGGATATCTTCAACCAGCCGCGCAGGACCGATGGTTCCACCTATCAGAACCCGCTGATGCCGGCCTCGCCCATTGAGCAGGGTTTTGCCATTGAGGTCACGCTCGATGGCAAGAAGCAGGTGCGCCCGCTCACGCAGGCGGGCTTTGCCGACATCAGCTTCTGCGGTGAATATCCGCTGGCCAACATCGAGTACCGCGATCCCAAGCTCCCCGTCACGGTTTCATTGGAAGCCTTCGCGCCCTTTGTACCGCTCAATACCGATGACTCCAGCCTGCCGGCCACGGTGCTGCGTTACACGGTCAAGAACACCGGCAGCACCAAAGTGGAGGTGCGTCTCGCGGGTTGGCTCGAAAACGCCGTGTGCCATTTTTCCGCCCCCGGCGATGCGGCCAAACGGCGGAACCGCGTGATGCGGGGAAAGGAGGCGCTGCTCATCCAGAGCGAGGTCGAAAACGGCCCGCCGGAGAAAGTCCTGAAGCCCGAACTCATGTCCGAAGCGGATCTCAAGCAACCATTGGACCTGGGCACCATGGCCATCGCCTTGCTGGAACCTCAGGCATCTGATAGAGCCGCGGCGGCCGTTGGTTCCGGCAATTTGCCGGAGGCGGCCTTTGCCGCCGTGCCTGCCGACCAGGCTGCGCAAGCGGACGGAAGCAAACTCGTCGGATCGATCGTCCGCACGATGTCATTAGACCCCGGCAAGGAGGCCACGGCCACCTTCCTCATTGCCTGGCACTTTCCCTATCTGGACATGCAGAAATGGAAGATCGAGCGCATGGAAACCTTGAAGGATAACGGTCGTTACTATGCCACCAAGTTTCCCTCGGCCGCGGCTGTCGCCGGGTATGTGGCGGCGCATTTCTCCACACTCCACGCCCAGACGCGGCTTTGGCACGACACCTGGAACGATTCCACGCTGCCCTATTGGTTCCTTGATCGCACGATGCTCAACACGGGATGCCTGGCGAGTTCGACCTCGCACCGCTTTGCCACGGGACGCTTCTGGGGGTGGGAAGGTGTCGGTTGTTGCGAGGGCACCTGCACGCACGTCTGGCACTATGCCCACGCCGTGGCCCGCTTGTTCCCCGATCTGGAGCGTGATGTTAGAAAGCGCACCGACTTCGGCACTGCCATCGAAAAACCCTCGGGCTCCATCCGCCACCGCGGCGAGGGGTTCGGCCTGGCGGTGGACGGCCAGGCGGGATGCATCCTCCGCGCGTATCGCGAGCACCAACTGACCGCCGCCGGCGCATGGCTCAAGGAGTTATGGCCTAACATCAAGCTCGCCATGCAATGCCTGATCAAGATGGACAGGGGCGATGGACTGCTAGACGGCCACCAGTGGAACACGCTCGACGCCGGTTGGTACGGGCAGATCGCCTGGCTGAGCGGATTGTATCTGGCCAGCCTGCGCGCCACCGCGGAAATGGCCGCCGATATGAAAGACGACGCCTTTGCCGCCGAATGCCACAAGATCGCCGACACCGGCCGCGAGAGCATCAAGAAGCTTTTCGACCAGGAGTATTTCATCAACCTGGTAGACAGCAAACATCCCGAGGCCATCAATTCCGGTACCGGCTGCGAGATTGACCAGGTATTCGGCCAAAGCTGGGCCTATCAAGTGGGGCTGGACCGCGTGATCCCGCAGAAGGAGACGCGTTTGGCGCTGCAGGCGCTGTGGCGCTATAACTTCACGCCCGACTGCGGAGCGTATCGCAAGATTTACAAGGGCGGGCGCTTCTTTGCGCTGGCAGGCGAGGCGGGCATGCTGATGTGTACATTCCCGCGCACTGACTGGAGCTTCGAAAACGCCAGCGGCAAGGGCAACATGGATGGATGCTGCAACTTGTTCAACGAGGTCATGAACGGCTTCGAGTATCAGGTGGCCGGACACATGATCTGGGAAGGCCTGGTCCAACAAGGATTGGCCGTCACCCGCGCGGTGCATGATCGCCACCACCCGTCCAAGCGCAACCCGTGGAACGAAGTGGAATGCGGCGACCACTATTCCCGCAGCATGGCAAGTTATGGGGTGTTCATCGCGGCGTGCGGCTTTGAATATCACGGACCGAAACAGCACATCGGCTTCGCCCCGAGACTCACCCCCGAGAATTTCAAAGCAGCCTTCACCGCCGCCGAAGGCTGGGGCAGCCTCAGCCAGAGCCGAACTGACAAGACCCAAATCAACCGCATCGAAGTGAAATCCGGCGGCCTGCGGGTCAAATCCCTGGCACTCGAACTGCCACCCGGTGCCACCTTGAAAGCTAGCACCGTGGCTGCCGGCACCCAGCAGCTAGCCGTCAAAGCCACCCAAACCGGCCAGCGGGTCGAATTGACGCTGGCCAAGGAAGTAACCATGAAAACCAAGGACATCATCACCACAAAACTTGAATTCGCGTGAGAGGTTGACTGGAAACCCACTTTTTGGCCACTGTGCCGCAGCAGGTTGCGGGCAGGATGCCCGCACCACGTGGCCCGGGCATCCTGCCCGGCACCTTTTGCATGACAGGTTCTAGCATATAAACCCCCCATCTATCATCAATCATCCACACTCCCATGAAATACACCACCACTGCCATCAGCCTGTTGTTAACCGCGTTGCCCTGCACCGCGGCCGAATTTTTCCTGAAGAACGACGACAAGGTCGTGATGATGGGCGACAGCATCACCGAACAGCATTTATATAGCAGTTATATGGAGGCCTGGGCGCTCACCCGCTTCCCCGCCTGGGACCTGAAGTTTTTCAATGTGGGCATTGGCGGCGACAACGCGGGCGGGGGCGGCGGACGCTTCATGCGCGATGTGGTCGGCTGTGGGGCGACCGCCATGACCGTCAATTTCGGGATGAACGATTGCGGCGGGCCGGGCAGCAATTTTGATGATCCCAGATACTCGGGGGCTAACAAAATCAAGGAATTCATGACCTCGATGCAGAAGATCGCCGACCAGGCGAAGGCCGCCAACATCCGTGTCGCCTGGTGCACCACCACGCCCGCCGAGGTGATGGATGAAGGTCCCTCGGTCCTGCCGTATATCCTGAATCTGGAAAAGTTTTCGGGCGCGGTCAAGGAGATCGCCGCGACGAACGGAAACGCCTTGTTCATCGACCAGTTTCATCCGTTCGTGGCGGCCATTGACAAGGCGCGCGCCGCCAATCCGAAAAACCGCGTTGGTGGCGGCGATGTGGTCCACCCCGGTTCGCCCGGCCAGACGCTCATGGCCGCCGAGATTCTCAAAGGCATGAGCTTCCCAACGCTGGTGGCCGCTGTCGAAATCAACGCCACATCCCGCAAGGTCGTGCGGAACAAGAACTGCCAGATCGAAGGGTTGAAAATCGCCGCCGACGGCAGGACAGAGTTCCAACAGAAGGACAACGCGCTGCCGTTTTTTCCCGATGGGGATGCCAAGAATATTCTGCTATGGGTGCCGCTCCTCGAGCAAATGAACGCCTACCACCTGAAAGTGTCAGGCCTCAAGCCGGGCCAGTATGAAGTTCGTCTTGGCGGGATGAAGGTGGCGGATTATTCCGCCTCCCAGTTAGGTGCCGGGGTCAACCTGGCGGCGGCTGCTCTCACCGCCGGGCCGATTGCCGATCAGGTCAAGGCGGTATGGGCTGCCATCAACGCCAAGAACAGCTATTTTCATGACCGTATTTTCGGCGGCGTGTTGCGTGCGGGAGGCGTGCCCGAGTTTATGGGAATATCGCCGGAACAAGTCGAAGTCAAACGCATGGCGGTCTTTAACGAGCGCATGAAAAAGATGCCCGAGTTGTTCGAGGCCATCAGGAAAACACTGGTCATACACGACCATCAGGTCGAGATCGTGCCCATTCAGACCAGGTAGTGGTGGAGAACAACCCTGGGAACAAAGCATCGAAGAATACAGTGAAATAGCCGCAAGTGAACACAAGTAGGACACCGAACGATTATCATGAACACAACATGCTGAACGGAATATACATACTGAAAAGAATCAAAAATATGACAAGAATATGCATGTTAATGCTAGGAATGCTGGCGGTATCGTCCAATGCGATTGCCGCAGAGGCTGATGTGACGGCCAAGGTCAGGGAGGCGGTGAAGGATCATGTGCTTAGGATTGATGCAAATAACAGCAATTTCGTCAGTGGCCAACAGATACCGGGTATCAAGGAACTCGTTGTCGAGTTCAAACTTGGCAATGAGCTCGGCAGGAAGGCCGTGCGCGAGGGGGGAAGTCTTGAGATCAAGGGTGCTGCTGACATGCCGCTGACAATCATCAAGGCGACCTATCGAGCTGAAGGTATGACTGAATATGGGCTGAAGGATTATGTCTATACGTCAAAGGATCTGCCGCATTCGGAAGCGAAGCCATGGAAGCTTGTCTGCCAATTGCCGTACAATGCCCAATACACCATGTGGATACGGGTCAAGGCCGACGCGGCCGGCAAGGAGATCGAATTTGATTCGTCCAACCCATTGATGCGCTGCACGACCCCTGTGCAGAAGGTTACGGCCGCCGAAGGGGAACAAGCCTACGAAATTAAGGACTGGACCGCCGGAGAGGGCGCCATCTATACCATCCCTGCCGGCGTGACGGTCCTTGCCGTGAAATTCCGGGAGATAGGATATGACACCCAGTTCGCAGGCTCGTTTTCATGTAATGACGCTGACTATAACACCCTCTGGAATAAGGCGACCAGGACGTTGTATCTCTGCCTTCGAAGCAATTGTTTCATGGGCTGCCCTGACCGGGAGCGGGGCGAATGGCAGGGAGATGCGGTTCTGGAAATGGAGGAGTGCTTTTACGCACTGGATCTGTCATCGCACAAGTTAGCCAAGCATTTCGTACGCACAGAACAGGTCGGTATGATTGCCGGGCAGAATCTCATCGCCCACGGCGAATATGGCGATTGGACCTATTATCTTTACACCGGCGATCTCGAAACGCTCAAGCAGATCTATCCCGGCACCAAAAAATACCTTGATCTATATAACATGGGGGCCAACGGACTCCCGGATTACCGGCTCATGAAGCCCGCCCTGGTCGATGTTTCGGATTGGTATGACTGGGGGACGGGAAAACAGGACTTTAAAGTGATCCAGGCCGCAGAGTATTACGGTGCCTTATCAGCCCTCAAGAAGATGGCGCAGGCGACCGGCCATACCGAGGATATCCCAGCCATGGATGCCAAGCTCGACAGCATCAAGACAAACTTCGACCGGGTGTTCTGGAAAGAGGACGGGTACAGGTCGGGGACGATTCTCGACGAACGGGCCAATGCGATGGCGGTTTGCTCAGGACTGGCGGATAGCTCGAAATATGCCGTGATCACCGGCCTGATAGGCGGGTTAGAAGGCACCAGCGGCCCCTATTTTGAACGCTGGGTGATGGAAGCGCTGTGTGTGATGGACAAGCCCGAGAACGCCTTGCTCCGGATGGCCAACCGCTACAGGGGACAGATTGACGCCACTTTCACCACGTTATGGGAGTATATGGAGCGGGGATTTGACATTAAATCAGGCACGGATTGTGCCAATTACCTGACGCTGAATCACGCCTGGAATACTCCCAACACCATTCTCTCCAAATTCATTGCGGGAGTGGCCCCGGAAAGTCCGGGCTGGACTTTCTATCATGTATTGCCGAAGGAGGCGTTTCTTACCTCTATCGCTACCACCGTCCCGACCGCGCAGGGGCAAGTGGCGGTTTCGATCAAGAAAACCGCGGCAAATTACAGCCTGTCCTTAACGTCTCCTGCTAATACGACGGCTATCGTCGGCATTCCCAAAAGTTCATTCACGAAACTGGATTCCATCATGGTTAATAGCGCGGCAATCTGGAAGGGTTCCTACGTGGGGAAAGTCGATGGTGTCGCGTTTAACGCCGAGGATGGCCAGTATGTGACATTCAAGGTGAAGCCCGGAACGTGGAAGTTCGTCGCTGCGGGAAGTGTGAAGATGACAACGCCGAAGCCACCAGCGGTTGTCGCCAAAACCGGCGTGAAACTGAACAGGAAATCATGGACCGTATCAGCTTGTGTGGATAACCAAACGTACGAGGCCGGCCCCTGGAACAATGGGAAAGGCAACCTAAACCTGACTACGGATGCTAGCTCGGCCAATATCATTGACGGAGATCATTGGACTGGATGGAGGACCATGACGGATCAAGTTCCTGGACAATGGGTTGTCATTGACATGAAGCAGCGCCAGAGCTTCAACAAGATCGTCATGGATACGGTCTGGGCTATTTATGACACTCCTGCGGGGTATGCCATCTATGTGTCCGACGACAATGCCAACTGGGGAACCGCGGTGGTAACCGGAACCGGAGAGCGGTGGGGAATCACCACCGCCAAGTTCCCGACCAAAACCGGCAGGTACATCAAGATTGAGCAGACCGGCACGAAAAAACAGGTGTGGTCTATCTTTGAGGTCGATGTCTGGCGTATGTAAATGAAAGGAATACACAACATGAAGAAAACAAATGTAATTGCACTTACTTCGCTTTTTTCCGCAGTCTTAACCGCTATCACCCCGTTGCATGCCGCGACGGCGGAGGGTGCCCCGGAAACCCGCATTGTCCTGGATGATGCGGACAAGGGCCGGGTCTTCGAAGGCATCGGCGTGGTGAGCGCGGGGGCATCGACGAGGAATCTGGTGGATTATCCCGAGAAGCTGCGGGCCGAGGTTTTGGACTACATGTTCAAGCCGAAATTCGGCGCTAACCTCCAGCATCTCAAGGTTGAGATAGGCGGCGGCGAAAACTCAACCTGCGGTACTGAACCGTCGCATGTGATTTGCCGCGAGGAACTCAAGAATCCCGTGCCACGTGGCTACGAGTTCTGGCTCATGGCCGAGGCGCGCAAGCGCAACCCGCAGGTGGTGTTGGATTGCCTGCCCTGGAGTTATCCAGGGTGGATTCCGAATCCGTGGTCGCAGGAGGCGGCGGATTGGTTTGTCGCGTTTCTGGATGTGGCTAAGAAACAGCACGGCCTGAAAATGGACTGGGTGGCGGCGGCGTGGAACGAAAAGGGTTGTGACCTCAACTGGGTTACCAAGACCTTGCGGCCGACGATGGATGCCCATGGCTATGCGGATGTGAAACTGCAAGCTCCTGACAACAACGGGAGCTGGCAAATATTCGATGATTTGGCGAGAAATCCCGAGGCGGACAAGGTGATTCAAGCGGTCGGCTACCATTATCCTAACGAGTTTGGTCCACAGATCGAGGCGGAAGCAAAGCACGCTGCCGAGAAGGTCATCGCCACCGGAAAGCCGCTATGGTCCAGCGAGGAGTTCTGCTACAGCGGCAAGACCTGGGAAATGGCTATGCTGCTGGCGCAAGTCTATAACAAGAACTACATCCGCGGCCGGATCACGAAGACCGAGGTGTGGCCGATGTTGTGCGGCATGTATCCGGGGCTCGCTTTTCACGGCGCGGGTCTGATGTTGGCGGACACTCCGTGGTCCGGTAACTATGATGTTTACCCGGCGGTGTGGACCACCGCCCACACCACGCAGTTTACTGAATCCGGCTGGCGCTACATGGACAAAGCCTGTGCCAAAATCGAGACCAACACGTGGAAGGGAAACTATGTGGCCTTGCGCGATCCGAAGAACGGAGACTGGAGTTTGATCGTCTGCACGGACAAGCCGACGAACATCCACGTGCAGGTCACGGGCAAGCTGGCCAAAGGCGACGTGCATGTGTGGAAATCGAACGGGAAGATCCAGTTCATTGAGGAGAAACCCCTGCGCCTGACAAACGGCACCTTTACCCTTTCTCTGGAAGGCAACAGCATCTATACGCTGAGTACCACCACCGGCCAGAGGAAAGGAGCGCACCCGGCACCGCCGCCCGTTACGGCCTTCCCGTTGCCCTACAAGGATGACTTCGAAAGCTATGCCGCGGGCGCGATTGCGAAATATACCACCGATATGAAAGGCTCGTTTGAAGCCGCCAAGCGTAAGGATGGCAAAGGCATGTGCCTGAAACAAATCTCGCCGAAAGAAGGCATTCTTTGGGGCGGCGCGGGAGGTGATCTCCCTCACACCATTTTTGGTGACCAGATCTGGACTGACTACACCATCCAGGCGGATGTGCTGGTCACCGCTGGCAAGGCCGGGATTGGCGGACGCTACTGGTGTGGCGAACAACGCGGCGCAGGCCTGGTCCTCCAGCAGGATGGCACGTGGGCGATCGAGATATCGGCTGTGGCTGGAGTGAATAATGAGTTGAAGGCACCACCCCTCGCGACCGGTAAGATCGACGGGTTCATTCCAGCCACCTGGCATCATTTGACCCTGGTGCTCAAGGGTGATGAACTGACCGCCAGCATAGACACCAAGGAAGTGGCCCGGGTGCGGTATGAAAAATTCTATCTTGCCCACAAATACGGCCGGGCCTACCTGATGTCCAGCTATGATCCTAACTGCTTCGACAACGTCAGTGTGACGCCGTAACATATCATGAAGAGAACAGGCTTGTTGATGTTAGAATTGCTGACGGGGTTGTCCATTGCGGTTGCGCCCGCCACAGCCTTGGCGGCGGCGGGGGCCTCCGATTCCTGGCAGGAAACCATGCTGGCGTCGCGGACCGCGAACGGCGAAATACCTAAAACGCTGGGCGAAATATCGCTCAAATTCCCAGTCCAGATGGACTGGATGATCCAGGACAACGGGCTTGATTTTACCAAATGGTTTAAGGCAACGGACACCGGCAATGAAACCAGCATGATCAAACGCGTTCTGCTGGAACTGGGCGATGCAGGAAAACCTTTCCAGAACAATCTCGACAGCCTTATCAATGGCAAGGTTCCCCGCAACGACCGCCGCTGGCTCGACCTTTATGTAAATGCCTGTGAAAAAAGACGGGCACTTCGCCTGAAAACCCTCCTGCAGATAGCCCCGAAAATAGTCTTTACAAAACATCACATCATTATACCGGCTTTCTTCGCATATACTGAAGGACAGTCGGACGCACAACACGAAAGACATTTCCCTGTTGACTCTGCGCTGTGCCTGCTTGAGATGAACGGCATGTACGGCACCGTCAGGACACTGCTAGAAGACAAGACAGGCCGCATTCGCGACCCCGCCGTTTCGTACGACGGCAAGAGGATTCTGTTCGCCTGGAAAAAATCGCTCAACGAGGATGATTACCACCTGTATGAAATGGAAGCGGCTTCCGGGATAACCAGACAACTGACGTCAGGGCTTGGCTTCACGGATTTCGAGGGGACCTATCTGCCAAACGGCGACATCATCTTTTCCTCAACCCGGTGCGTGCAGACGGTTGACTGCTGGTGGACCGAAGTCAGCAACCTCTACACATGCGACAAGGACGGAAAATACCTGAGGCGACTGGGCTTTGACCAGGTCCACACCGTTTTCCCGACAGTCATGGATGACGGCCGCGTTATTTACACCCGCTGGGATTACAATGACCGTGGCCAGGTATTTACACAGCCCCTTTTCCAGATGAACTACGACGGCACGGGCCAGACGGAATTCTACGGAAACAATTCCTGGTTCCCGACAACCATCACCCAAGCTCGCGGAATCCCCGGCACCAGCAAGGTCATCGCCACCCTGTGCGGCCATCACACTTCCCAGACCGGGAAGCTTGCAATCATAGATCCGTCAAAGGGACGCCAGGAAAACACCGGCGTGCAGTTGATCGCCCCGGTCCGCGAAACACCGGCAGTGCGAATCGACACGTATGGACAGGACGGCGAACTGTTCATGTATCCCTACCCGCTCAACGAGAAGGAGTTCATCGTCAGCTATTCGCCATCTGGAAACAGGGATTTCATGAATCTCTACTGCATGGACATTGACGGCAAACGTGAACTCCTGGTTGCGGACCAGGCGCTCTCATGTACCCAGGCGACTCCACTTGCGCCCAGGAAGGTTCCGGCCCTGCGTCCGAGCAGCGTGGACTATCGAAAAACAACCGGCACATACTACATCAAGGACGTTTATACCGGCCCGGGATTGAAAGATGTGCCCCGCGGAACAGCCAGGAAACTCCGGGTCGTGGCGCTTGAGTTCCGCCCGGCTGGCATCGGCTGGAACACCAGCCAAGGAGCGGGCGGAGTCGCCCTGAGCAGCACACCGGTTTCTATCGGAAACGGCAGCTGGGACGTAAAGATCATCCTCGGCGACGCAAAGATCTACGAGGATGGCTCAGCCCTCTTCACTGTGCCGGCAAAAACCCCGGTCTATTTCCAGATTCTCGACGAGAACGGCTGTGCCATTCAGACCATGCGAAGCTGGTCAACGCTCCAGCCTGGCGAGACGTTCTCCTGCCTCGGCTGCCACGAATCAAAGAACTCGGCCCCAATGACTGAAGGCAAGGCAACCATGGCAATGAAAGCCGGTGCACAGAACCTTGAACCGTTCTACGGGCCGCCGCGCGGATTCAGCTTCCCGAAGGAAATCCAGCCTATCCTTGATCGCAATTGCGTAAAATGCCACAAAGGGGAGTCGCCGGACTTGCCATTCAGCCTCACAAGTCACGAAAACATCGACGAGCAGTCCAAGAGAAAGTGGAGTGATTCCTACTTGGCGCTTACTCAGGCGAGAAAGAATGCTGGAAGTATCGCGCCCGGTGATGTCTCTATTTCCGGCTGGCCGGGCCGCGTCGTCAACTGGGCGGGAACACAATCGCCACCCGAAATGCTGCCGCCCTATTTCGCCGGTGCCGCTAAGAGCAAACTGATCGCAATGCTGGCAAAAGGCCACAAGAAAGTGAAACTGAGCAGCGAGGACCTTGAGAAAATCGCAGCCTGGATCGATCTTTATGTTCCCTACTGCGGCGATTATACAGAAGCCAACGCTTGGTCAAATGACGAAGTGAAAAAATACAGCCATTTCATCGAGAAACGCAAAATAATGGAAGACCAGACACAGAGGAATATAGCTGATTTTATCAAGAACAAACCGAATCAATGAGGTCACGCCGGAATAGCAGATGAAGTATTACGTTAGAAATGACCAACAACTTCCGCGAGGCTGACAATGCTTAAGCGGAAATATAGAACAATATGATGACATATTTAAAAACGATCAAAAGTATCGCCGCCTCGACTGCCGTCTTGCTGGGCATCTCAGGCGCTGTGCATGCGGAAATTCCACTAAACCCTGCGGCAGGTCAATGGACCGGGCAAAGAGCCGGTGAATGGTATGCCAAGCAACCGTGGCTCTTTGGGTTCAATTTTGTGCCAAGCACGGCGGTCAACGACACGGAAATGTGGCAGGAGGAAACGTTCGATGCCGCCACGATTGACCGCGAACTCGCGTGGGCGGAAGGGCTCGGCTACAACTCGTGCCGGGTTTTCGTGCAATACATCGTCTGGAAAGCGGATCCCGCGGGCCTGAAGAAGCGCTTCAGCCGACTGCTGGAGATCGCGGACAAGCATCAACTCCGCGTAATGCCCGTGCTGTTTGATGATTGCGCGTTCGATTCGGGCCATGTGGTCCCCTATCTTGGCAAGCAGGACGATCCCATCCCCGGCGCGCATAACAGCCGCTGGGTTTCCAGTCCCGGCAGGAATCTCGTGGCGGACAAATCCGCTTGGCCGGACTTGGCGAAATACGTCAAGGATATGGTGGGCACCTTCAAGGATGACAAACGCATTGTGCTGTGGGATTTGTATAACGAACCGGGCAATTCGGGCCAGGACAACACAAGCCTGCCGCTGATGGAGGCTTCATTTGCATGGGCACGTCAGGTGAATCCAACGCAGCCGCTCACCATCGGCGTGTGGGGCGGTCCCAAGGAAATCAGCGACAGACAACTGCAACTCTCCGATATCGTCAGCTTCCATGTCTATGGCGGCTACGACAGCATGAAAGACCGTATCGCAGAGTTCAAGAAATCGGGCCGGCCGGTTGTCTGCACCGAATGGATGGCACGCCTGCAAGGTGCAAAGTTTGAGACCGAACTTCCTCTGTTAAAGCAGGAAGGCGTGGGTTGCTATAACTGGGGACTGGTGAACGGCCGCACCCAGACCCAGTATCCTTTGGGTTCTCCAGAAGCCGCGCCTGAGCAGCAGGTCTGGTATCATGATTTGATCCGCCGTGACGGCACACCGCAAAATGCGGGCGAGATCGCGTTTCTCCGAAAATTCAACAACGCGCCGGGCGTAAACCATATCAAGCCGCTCTTCGATGTTCCTGTGCGTGACACCTGCGTGTGCCTTGGTCCTGACAAGGTGTACTATCTCACCGGCACCACCGGGTATCCCACATGGTGGAAAACGAATGAAGGCATCCGCATTTGGAAATCCATGGATATGAAAACATGGGAGCCGATGGGGCTGGTCTGGTCATTTGCCAAGGACATGACCTGGCAGAAGCAGAAGGGCGAACAGCAGGCGATCTGGGCGCCGGAGATTCACTATTTCAACAAGACGTTTTGGATCGCCTATTGCGTCAACTACGGAGGAACGGGCATCCTCAAGAGCACCAGCGGCAAGCCTGAGGGCCCGTACGTGGACATCAGGAAAGACGGTCCGCTCACCGGCGAGATCGACGCATCGCTCTTCCAGGACGATGACGGCAAGGTTTACTTTGTCTATCAGAACGGAAAGATTGCCAGGCTCAAAGATGACATGACTGGACTCGCCGAAGAGCCGCAGACGTTGAAGCCCGCGAACGCAGGGCAGGTGGGCTTCGAGGGGGCGTTCCTGTTTAAGGCAAACAACCGTTATTATCTATCGTGCGCGGATTTCGGTGATGGCCGCTACCATTGTTACGTCGCAAGTTCCAAGAACCTCCTGGGACCCTATGGCGAGCGCTATCTGGCAATCCCTCACGGCGGTCACAACATGTTTTTCAAGGATAAGGGAGGCAACTGGTGGAGCACCTTTTTCGGTAATGATGGCGACGCCCCATTCAAGGAGCGAGCCGGCATCCTGCGCGTGGAGTTCGGCCTGGACGGCGACCCCCGGCCCCTGCCCATCCGATAACCCCTTAACTGAATTGGGCAACCAAAGAATGAATCACAATGAAAGAACTCAACACAATACAAGTAATAAACAGCATGAGGACAATATCAGGCTTGGCGGCATTACTGCTTGCCACGGTGTCCGCCCGTGCGGACGTATCACTCAGCAGGATTTTCGACGACCACATGGTTCTCCAGCGGGGCATTCCGGTAGCGGTCTATGGCAAAGCAGAGTCTGGAGAGAAAGTGACTGTCGCCTTCGCGGGCCAGACCAAGTCGGCGGCAGCCGACAAGGAGGGTGCTTGGTGCGTCAAGCTCGCCGCGATGAATGCCAACGCCAATCCGGCCACGATGACCGTGACCGGTAAGAACACGCTGACTCTCAAGGATGTGCTGGTGGGTGATGTCTGGATTTGCAGCGGCCAGTCTAACATGGATTTCACGCCCGGTGCCTATCAAAGCCCCCTTGATCCAATATCCTACGATGAAAAGGATTTCGATGTGCCGCTGTTGCGTCAGTTCCATCTGGTCAATGAGCCGTCGATGCACCCGGAGACCGACGTGAAAGTCAATCGAGGCAATGGGACGTCGGAAGAAAGCGCCACCTGGCTGCCCTGCAAGCCGACCACGGGCAACCGCTTCACGGCGGTGGGCCTGTATTTTGGGCGCAAGCTGCAATTGGAAACCGGAGTTCCTATTGGCCTGATCAAGACAGCCTGGAATGGCACCCGCATCGAGCCCTGGATCTCGCCGACCGGCTTGGCTGCGGTGCCCGAATTGCCTGCCGTGACCGGTCTGCCCGCCGAGTATAAGTCCGATGGCAGCTATCCTTCCACCTGGCATTGCCTCTATAACGGCAAAATCCATCCGCTGATTCGTTATGGGATCAAAGGTGCGATCTGGTATCAGGGCGAATCCAATGGCGACGAAGGCGAGTCCTACTTTCAGAAGATGCGGGCCCTCATCGGCGGCTGGCGGACGGCTTGGGGGGAGGGCGACTTCCCCTTCTACATTGTCCAGTTGGCCGGCAGGTTTAGTACGGACTACACTCCCGCAGGCAAGGATCCTGCGGGCGGCGATGGTTGGGCGAAGATCCGCATGGCCCAATTCAAAGCTCTAACCATTCCGCACACGGGCATGGCGGTGACCATGGACCTTGCCGACGTCAGGGAGCCAGGGGACATCCATCCCAAGAACAAGCGCGATGCCGGCGAGCGGCTCGCGCTGTGGGTTCTGGCCAAGGATTACGGCAAAAAGGATCTGGTTTACAGCGGGCCGTTGTACAAGGAGATAAAGATAGAAGGCAACAAGATCCGCATTATTTTCGACAGTGTTGGCTCCGGGTTGACCGTGGCCAGCAAGAAAGGCTTTGCTCCCGTGGTCAAGGAGCCGCAGGGCAAACTCAAGCATTTCGCCATCGCCGGCGAGGACAACAAGTGGGCTTGGGCCAATGCCGTCATCGACGCCAAAACCGTCGTTGTCTCCAGCCCCGAGGTGCCCAAGCCCGTCGCCGTCCGCTATGCCTATACCATGTCCGGCGATGACTGCAATCTGTACAACAACGAGGGCCTGCCGGCCTCGCCTTTCCGCACGGATGATGGGGGGAAATAATTCATGACCAAAAAAACCACAACCCTTAGATATGTGAACAAGCAAGCGATCACAGGAATCGCGGCATTGGCAACCCTTTATCTGGGGATGCCCGTGCTTCATGCTGCGGACAACAGGCCTGCTGCGGACCAGGTGTTTGATAAGAACTCGTTGCCCGATCCCGCGGACAAGGATGAGGCGGACACGGTGCTGCGCCGCGTGGGCGCATTGATCGCGCATCTCAAGACTCTGCCGCGTTGCCCTGACTTCAAACAGGCGGAGCTGCAGCTTGCCGGGTTGAAGACCCAGGCCGGATCGTTAGAATCCGGCAATGCCAGGCGCGGAGATCTGTTAGCCGAGGCCTGTAAACTGCGCCGCAAGGTTGTTTTTGCCAATCCATTGCTGGATTTCAACCAGATCCTGTTCATCAAGCGTCATTTCTGTCCCAACGAGGAAGTGACCGGCAATCACATGTGCGACCAGTACTTCGGTTTCAACGCGATTCGCGGCGGCGGCTTGTTCGTGTTGGACAACCCCTTTTCCGACACGCCGAAGGTCCGCAACGTCCTTGAAAAATCGGTCTGCGAAAACGGGCGTTTCAAGGCGCAATCGTTCACATCGAAGGACGGCTTCCTCGCGCCCGAGTTGAGTTTTGATGCGAAAGAAGTCCTGTTTGCCCGCACGGAAATTGCGGACACCGAGGCTGGCCGCAAGCGCTACGCAATGCAGGGGTCTGAGAACAACACGTACAAGATCTTCCGCGTCAAGCTGGACGGCAGCGGGCTGACCCAGTTGACCGACGGCATTTGGAACGAGTTCGATCCCTGTTACCTGCCGAGCGGAAGAATCATGTTTATTTCCGAACGCCGCGGCGGCTACGGACGCTGCCATGGCCGGCCGGTTCCCAGTTTTACCCTTCATTCCATGAATGCTGACGGCAGTGATATAGTCATGCTGAGTCCGCACGAGACCAATGAATGGCAGCCGAGCGTGGACAACAACGGCATGGTCGTTTACACGCGTTGGGATTACGTCGATCGTGGCAACTGTCAGGCGCATCACGCCTGGACAACCACACCCGACGGCCGCGACCCCAGAGCCGTTAATGGCAACTTCTCCTCCAGCCATGGCGCGCGTCCCCAGTTGGAAATTTCGATGCGGGCAATCCCTGGATCCTGCAAATATATAGGAACAGCCGCCTGCCACCATGGCCAGGCTTATGGATCCATCATTCTGATAGATCCAAGCGTTCCGGATGACAACGCCATGGCGCAGGTCAAGCGGCTGACCCCTGACCAGTTGTTCCCCGAAGCCGAGATTGGGACCCACGGCCCGCCTGCCAACTACGCCGCGCCCTATCCGCTAAGCGAGCATTTCTTCCTCTGCGTGTACGACAAGGATAGCCACACAGACGCCGGAACGAACAACAATTACGGCATCTACCTGGTGGATGCCTTCGGAAACAAGGAATTGCTTTACCGCGATAACGAGATCTCATGTCTTGATCCCATTCCAATCAAGCCGCGTCCTGTTCCTCACGTGATTCCGCACCTGACGGCCGTGGGCAAGCCGCTGAAGCCCGGCACGAAGTTTGTGCCGCCGGATCCGAAGTCCATCCCTGATTTCGGCACGGTGGGGCTGATCAATGTTTATAACAGCCTTTACCCCATGACCAACCTGCCCAAGATCGTCGCCTTGCGGGTGATTCAACTGCTGCCGAAAACCACACCGTATGCGAACCAGCCGTTTATTGGTGTCGGTGATCAGAAGAGCGCCCGCATGGTTTTGGGTACTGTCCCGGTTGAGAATGATGGCAGCGCTTTCTTTAAAATGCCGGCTGACAAGCCGGTCTATTTCCAGGCGCTGGATGCCGATGGTGTGGCCATACAGTCCATGCGCAGCGCCACGTATGTGCATCCGGGAGAAACTCTCACCTGCATCGGTTGCCACAATTCGCGCGACGTCGGCTATAAAACAGACAACGCCAGGCCGGCAGCATTCAAACGGAAGGTTTCAGAGTTGAAGCCTGATGTCGAAGGCTATCGGCCGTTCAGTTATCCAATACTAATCCAGCCGGTGCTGGAGAGGAATTGTGTGGAGTGTCACAAGAAGAGCCTGGCCGAGGGAAAGAAGGCACCGGACCTGACACGAGCACAGGGTGAACACAATCGATGGTTCATCTCGTACGATTCTCTAAAGAGTCACGTTTTCTTCTGGAACAACGCATGGTACGACGAGGTCCCGGACAGCAAGCCGGGAGAGATCGGAGCCCGCAAGAGCAAGCTCTATCAGATGCTGGTCAAGGGACACCACGGCCTCAAACTCAGCAAGGAAGACATGCACCGCCTGACGTTGTGGATGGACTGCAACAGCGATTTCTACGGTGCATACGAGAAGATCGAAGAACAGAAGGAATGCAAGGTAGTCTGGCCCTCGCTGGAATGAGATGATGAACTAACTTGTACCGAAACCAACACACCCCATGAAGAAACCAGACAGGAATAAAATGAAAAATGCAATGATTGTTCTTACCGTTCTCGGCTTTGGCTGGAACCACGTGCTGCCAGACGCCCAGGCAGCGACCATTGACCTGGCAGCCGCGGACGGGGTCTTCCTCGCCAACACAATAGCCGGCGGCAACGGGACCCTAGCGAGCGCGAAATCGGGAACCCCAAACTCGTACGAGGGGTCTTGGAGCAAATTGACGGATGGCGCCAGGGGAACCAAATGGGTTGCCTTGGGTGCCCACGCATGGGCCGGTCCGTATGATGGCAAGTCGGGCTTCCATTTCACCTTGCCCGCCCCCGCCAAGATGCAAAGCATCCGGTTTTTCACCGAAGATTCTGCTCCGCACCGCAACCCCATGACGATGACCATCGAGGGTTCCAAGGCCGGCGATCCGATGTCAGGTGCCAGTTGGACCTTGCTATATACCGGATCCACGGGTCTTGAGGCCACGCCTAACAATTCGGCTGGACGGGCGGTGAATTTTACCAACACAACCGCTTATACAAGGTATCGCGTGCTGTTCCTGGCCGCCGGCGGCCTGGATGTCGTGCAACTCGCGGATGTCGTCGCAGCCGACACCCCCGACACCGCGAAAGAGGTCCCGGTTTTGGCGCAAACCCCCGCCGTGCCGGAGG
>Ga0118677_10004710_pt1 | contig 24561 bp, 22 predicted proteins | sample AliMusrvi5mmetaG_FD_86154 | JGI IMG/M metagenome (GOLD analysis project Ga0118677, IMG submission 86154)
GCTTGTTACCGTGCTGCTGGAATCTGAGCATCGCATTCCAACCCCAGTTGGTTTCTTCAGCGCGTTGTTGGCTTCTCAGTGCATGGAACCATTTCCGAAAGAGCAGGTAGCTTCCGAAGTCTCGAGAAAGCTCTTCCATTCTTGGTATGCATACAAACAGACGACAGGAAGCGGCGCGCGAGCCGCGACGGACGAATCGATGCCACGGGTAAAACGAGAATAGGAATAGCCATGAATGCGAGCTGGGGATATGTTTGAGATTCATTACCACCTGCTGTTCGGAGTAGATGACGGCCCGAGGGATGTTTCTGAATCCCTTGCATTGGCCGAAGCGTCGATCGCGGAGGGAGTGACGCACATCGTCTGTACGCCGCACAGTAACTATGAATTTCGCTTCAATCCAGATATCAACATGGAGCGGTTGGCGCTTATAAATGAGCAACTTAAGGGAACCTTGACCCTGGGGATGGGTTGTGATCTCCACCTTTCCTACGAGAACATAGTTGACGCGCTTCACAACCATGGAAAGTACACGATCAACGGAACGCGGTACTTGCTGGTCGAGTTGCCGGATTTCTTCGTGTTCAAATCGATTTCCGAGGGGCTCCGTCAGCTCAGCGCCAGCGGTCTTATCCCGATCATCACCCACCCCGAACGCAACCCGCTATTGGTCGGCGAACCGAGCCGCCTGGACGAATGGATTGGGATCGGATGCTTGACCCAAATCACAGCCGGCGCGTTGCTTGGCCGTTTCGGTCGCCGGGCGGAGGCCTTCTCGTTCGACCAGATCCGGAGCAACCGGGTTCATCTGGTTGCGAGTGACGCACACAGCATGGACTGGCGCCCGCCGGCCATGAAGGATGCGGCTGAGGTCATCAAGGCCCGATGCGGAGAAGAAGTCGCACAGCGTCTGTGTATTCACAATCCGCGTGCTGTGTTTTTCGGCGAATCCCTACCGCCACAGCCAAATGCCAAGAAAAGTCTTAACGCCATAAAAGCAGAACGTAGTGTTCTCAAGTCCACATTCCGACGCTGGTGGTGATCCTTGCGTTCTCAGTCAGCATTTGGGGTTGCCGCTTCGGTCGCTTGTTGAATCATTCCAATCGGAGTCGATTCAGAAGTCCAAGATCAGCGATGGGACATACCAGATGCAAAACCAACTGTATGCGTGGCAATGCCCATGATAGGCGCCACGTACCATACCCGCGACTTGCGCTTCTTCAAGAAATAGCTGCTTCCTGCGGAATAGGTGAAGAGAGCTACGCTGACACTGATCTGCCCGGACCGCGAGGAGGGCATCATCGGATTGGATTCCCTGCATTTCTTGGCTGCTATGCAGTTCTGGGACATCCCAATGTCAAGGACTGTCATCGCAAGATTCACTACGTTCAACAGGACGTATCGACGATCAAATACGCGCGAACGAACAGGTGATGGGGGAGGAGTTGTATGTATCGCCGATGACGAGTATGCGAATGGCATAGGGCTGGCGGGTAAGGCTTCGGCAGGCGTCATGGCTGCAAGAAGCACCTGGGGTTGGGGTTCTTCAGGAAGTTGGGCTGCCGCAATGGCGGCCTCCTCTGAATAGGTACGGACGCTTCCGACTGAGATGGAAATTGCAAGCGCTGCTAGAACTGCTCGGTTCATTTCGCCCTCCAGCCGCGATAGATCTCGCGACTACTGGAGGAATCGGCAATTTACCGTGCCGGATCAGACGCGGGAGTGTTGTTCAGCCATTACGGGAGGAATCGGACCGTTCTCATTAGGCTTTTCAGATCGATCTAGATTCCTGAGAAGGCTCTTAAATAACACTTTGCGATTCAACGTTTGAGAGTTGATCAGGCAGGAGTAGAATGGTGCGAAATGTCAGCCATACATGAACTTGCCGCAGCAGTATCAGGGAGCCCGGTTCGTATGAAGGACCGATGGGCATGGATTGCGACTGGATCGACGTTGATCTTGTCGCTCATCTTCAGTACATCCACGGTTTTTGTCCGGGAGGGCTGGCCCGAACAGTCCTTTCAAATCGGCGTTTATGCCCTCACCGCCGTGTACCTGATCGGTGGTATCCGAGGGACAGGGGAGAACGTGGCCAGCGGTGTGGCGCCATGGTTGGTTTACTTCATTCCTGTGTGGGGAGTGATTCAGATCATTGCGCACACTACTGCTTCGACCTTCGAGACTCGCGAGGCCGCCCTACGTTGGGGTGCTTTGGCCGCTGTGTTCTTCCTTGCCCAGGTCGTTGCTCGGACCCGTGCGGCCCGCGAAGTTATTCTCATGGCATTTTTGTGCTTTGCAACCGTGCTCGCCGTGCTTTGCATGCTCCAACTCTTCACTTCTGAAGGCAGTGTGTTATGGCTTTTTCCTTCAGGCTACCCCGATGTGTTCGCGACATTTCAATACCGCAACAACTATACGCAGTTCATTGAGATTTCCCTCCCGATTGCCCTGTGGTGGGCGCTGCGTGATGGAAGGGGCGGTTGGGGATTTTCCCTTGTTGGGGGCGTGCTATTTGCTTCGGTGATAGGCTCAGCCTCGCGTTCTGGCTCAATTATTTGTACAGCTGAATTGTTGGTGATGCTTGCGATTGGATTGGTTCAATTCATGCGCGAAAAGAAGCGTCGACTCTTTAGCTCAACAGCGCTGGCCTTGATAATGGTGCCGTTATTGGCGTCGATTTTCGTGTCAGCCGTGGGTTGGCAGCGAGTATGGGTGCGCTTTCAGGAGAGCGATCCATATGCGGGGAGGCGTGAGTTCATGCTCTCCGCCGTTGACATGGCAAAGCACAGGCCTTGGATGGGGTATGGATTGGGGACGTTTACGGAAGTCTATCAGCAGCACTCAATCAAAGACTTCCCCTTCTACGCAAACCACGCCCATAACGATTGGGCGGAATTTGCTGCTGATGGAGGGATCCCCTTCCTGCTCTTGATCCTCATCCCCTGCGCTGCTGCCGTTCCGACGGCAATCCGGCACCCCTGGGGCCTTGGAATCATTGCAGTGATGCTCAATGCCTGCGTGGATTATCCCTTCCCAAGGCCGGCGGTCTCAGGATGGTTCTTTGCGATGCTGGCGCTTCTTTACATGACCAGGACCTGGGACCAGAACAGCCGAAACGCTGAGACGCAGCAGGTTACGGATGATCCTCTTCAGGTATTGGAATTCAAGCGATAGGGACACAGCGCGATGAGATGGCGGGCTATTCTTGACGCGGCTGAGCTCGCAATTCAGGATCAAACAACCTGATCAACCGATTGGCCAAGCATGAAACCTGTTGGTGTGCCCTCGGACGGAACCCGCTCGGTTGTAATGTAGCGCAGAAAAAACCAGAAGATCAGAAAAGCCGCAGCAAAGATCGCCAGGAGCGTCACTCTTTGCCATATGCGCTTTCGTTGACGAGAACTCACTCGCCAAAAACTCGAACGACCGGAACGACTGGATTGACGCGATTTAGTCTTATCACCGGATGGAGTGGACGCAGCGTTTTTCGCTACTGCAGACTTCACGTCGTAGAATCTGTGACGGCACTTCCGGCAGCGGTACGCTTCCTGACCGCGGGTACGATAAAACACGTCCATCGCTTTCGCATGGCGGGAGACGCGGATCTCGGTACCATTACATTTCGGACAGTTCATCGTGGGTCGGGAAAAATCCTGATAGATGATACCAGAAGCGTGCCAGTGATTCGGGTAGTGCCTAGAGCCCGCCGATAGCCAAGGCGAATACGAATCAAAGATGCTTCTGGCGGAACGGAAAAGGACATCTCTTGGTGGTTAACGGCTTCACTGGAAAGATCGCTAGAGCCGGCTAGAGGATTTTCAGCGCCCGGTTCAAGGATTTGCCAGCGGACGCCTGTTTCTGGGGGAATTCCGTTTGTTTGGTAGGAAAAAACCATGTGGTAGTTGCCGGGAGGCAAAACCAGAACCTGTTCGGCGATCGTGCAATCTTCCGGTTCGCTGCCCGAGAACTCAATTTCAAGGCCCGATGGTCCCGGCCACGAGTGAAGGCCGGGATAGGAGGGTAGCGCCCAATCAAACCTGACCGGAAGCGGGTCCCTCTCAAAGGTGGCGTTGTTCGGAAAAGTCGCATCGGCGACGATCCAATGCTTCCCGATCAGGGTGTCCCAGAGTGCCTTCGCTGTATGCCCTTCCTTGGCTGCGATCAAGCGATCGATTGCCGAAAACAGGCGCGAGTCATCCGTCGTAGAATCACCAACCTGAATGAGGCGTAGTGCAATAGTTCCGGCGGCCGCAATTTGATCCTTCGCGAAAAGAAAATCCAGATACTGCCTTATAATCGTTGGATCATCGTTCAGAATCCTATCCGTGATTTCGTTCGGATCAGGCGATACCCGCCAGCACAATTCCAAGAGAGGTCCGGCGCTGTCAGATGGCATTTCGGCCGCTCTTCGTGCCCAGGCCCAGAAAGCCGGCAGGTTCTCACGGCGAAGATAAAAGTTGGCCAAGCTCCAGCGGGGCAGGTAGGTGTGGTCGATAGCAAAAGCATCAAGCAGCAGTCTCTCTGCCTTGGAATATTCGCCTGCAGCCTCCAGCCGTAAACCCAGTTCGATATCCGCCTGTGCGTCGTACGCGTTAATCTTCAATGCCGTCTCAAGCAATTGCGGCGCATGCTCGTCGTCCAGTAGAGCAAGGCGCATATAGTACTTCCATGCATCTGGCTCAATTTGAATGGCCTTGCGTAATGATTCCGCAGTATTCAACTGGAAAAGAAAATCCGCGCGCGCAAAAGCCCAGGAGTGCCAGATGCCGAGTACGCAAAGCCCAGCCACGAGAGTTCGCCAAGTGATTGCGATGATCAGAGCTCGATAGGGCCTCATAGGATTTCAACCCACCACGGGTATTCTACTCATTGAACACAGGCGCAATGGACTTCCGTGAAAAAAGTACCACAATGAGGTACCTATTCGCCCAAATTTGATGCTCAATTTCACCAAACTTGATGCTCAATTTTGATCAACTGTTGCAATACGAGACAAGAAAAGTCTGCATTAGAAATTGTCTTGTAATTTGCTTCCGACAGGTGTATTCAGATAACAGCACGAAAAATCCGACTACGTTGGTGCTGTGATGATTCGTAAACTCTCTGTTCTCTCGATTCTGCTACTTTCCCTGTCGTGCGCATATGCCGCGAAGGGGGGGGGCGCGATTGGTACTGTAAGCGTCCGCGGTGATGTGCGTGTTGACGGCTACCAGGTTTGGGGCAACGGGACTCTCTTCGATGGCACTGCGGTGGGTACAAGTCAAGCCACAGCAACCTTGAGATTGAACAACGGTACCGAGCTCATGCTGTCTCCCAATTCACGTGCAGTGGTGTACGGCGATCACATGGAGTTGATGGAAGGCGCCAGCCAGGTGAAAGCATCTGGTTCTCCATACCGTGTCGATGCGAGAGGCCTGCGTGTAGCCCCTGGGGGATCGGGGGCAGTTGGAATAGTGTCTTTGAGTTCTACCCAGAACACCATCGACGTGGCAGCTCTCAACGGCGGGTTCCGCGTAGCGAACGGCAACGGTATTGCTCTAGCCAGCGTCTCGCAGGCCACTGCGATCTCGCTTCACGCTGCGCAAACTTCAGGATCTCCGTCTGCTACCGTGACTCCCCAAAAATTTGAGATTACGGCGGTTGGAGTTGTAATCCCTCACAACGGACACTATGACCTCGAAATGAGTGACGATTCCAAGTATGAACTGGTGGGGAAGGATTTCAAGTCGTACGTGGATGATAAAGTCGTGGTCACTGGTACAATCCTTCAGCCTGCCCCGACAGCATCAGGTGAGCTGCAGCTCACCGTGACGTCGGTAAATATTAATGGTGCAGCTGCGGCCGGTGTACTTGGGGCACTTGGAAGTCATGCACTCGCTGCCTCGGCAGTGGCTGCCGGTGCTGCTGGTGTTGGATTCGTTGTATACGAAACGACAAAAGGACCAGCCAGCCCTTAACGAAGCTCTGAAAGTCGCCGAGTTATAGAAACCTGGAGACTCTCTGGTCGTTTTCCTTCGAGATGGATTGAATTTGTAGCTATCTTGGCGTCATTTAGTCCGCTGGATATTCATGTAGCCTCAGACAGGCGTACGGCGGCTCTTACGGGGCCATCGATAAGTGGGTCATTGCCTTTGCGGAATCGACACAGATGTGCGCCTTGGCTCCGAAGTGCTACTGGTTTCCCTTCTTGGTCAGATGGATATCCGGAGCGCGCTCCCTCTTGTCGGTCTTCGTCGATGACGGTGCGTGGATGATCGTTGCATCTACGATGAATCCGGTCGTGATGCGGCTGCCGTGTTAGCGATCATCTGAGCTTGGGTGATCACCTTATAGCCGGCCACTCAAGCGTCGGCGTTCGACAGATGCTATTGTCGATCACTGCTTTAGAACGGCGATTTTCGCAAGAGCGCATATCCTGGTCCAAGTGCAACCTCAAGAGCCTCAGCATATTGTGCCTGTCTCTACAACCAATCGCGAAATGACTAGCGTCATACAAATGACATACTCATGTTGCACCGCGCGATATGTATCGATAGCGCAAGACTGCGCCTGTGACTGAAATTCAATCACTTTGATTACTTTTGGAATCAACCAATGACATACAATTGCCTAACATATTTATTGAAACCGCAATCTCGTCGTGCGATAATCTTCTGGTTACCCTGCTGCTTGAAGTAGGGAGTACACCGTTAAGCAAAAGCAGCGAGCAATCAAGCCTTCTCTGATCTCCCCCAAGCCCCGTGGGGCAGAAAGGGGCGAAGCCTGCTCATGGCACATCTTAAGTTCTCGACCTGCCAGTGCTTCTTCTACGGAATGTCATTCGCGTGGACACCATGAGTAAGTGGCTCGGCGCTGAGTCGATGACTGAAAGCCAAATCAATTATGACCGTTCTTAAACCCCGCAATCGCATGATCAGCATCCGTCTCTCCGAAGAAGAGTACTTGGCACTCAAACGTATCTGTACCGTGACCGGCGCTCGCAGTGTATCAGACCTGACACGCGACGCCATGCGCGTGCTTCTGAATGGTTCGAATCGAGACGCTGGGGGCGGCATCAATATAAACGATTTTCGCACCGAGATTAGGAATCTGAATAAAAAGGTAGAGGAACTTGCGGCAGAGGTTGCGACATCCAGGGCCGGAAGTAACGATGAATGAAATCGCAAGGTTTCCATCAGGCTCGCGCAAAGTGCGCTGTGGAATTGATAGGATGCTGCAGATCAGTATCCAGGAGCTGTCTATGAGATGCATAACAATTCTGCTTCTGGCAATTGCCGTGGCTAGTTCGGCTTTGGCACAGCACCAGACAGATTCCAAAGGTGCGGATGCTGGCGCTACCTCATTTAGCGAAAACTCTAACCTTCCCAAGGAGAAGCTCGGAGCGAACGATCTGGTCGGAATCACAGTGTATGATGCTCCCGAACTGACTCGCACCGTTCGGGTGGAACCAGATGGCTTTATTCATTTGCCAATTGTCCGGCAGCGCATACAGGTGGCAGGTCTCAATCCAGCAGAACTTGAGACTGCCATCTCTAAAATCCTGATTGAGGAGAACGTGTTGGTAGACCCCATCGTGACGGTCTCGGTTGTCGAGTACCGAAGCCGGACAATCACTGTTGCCGGGGCAGTCAGAACTCCGACGACGTTTCAGGCCATCGGTACAGTGTCACTGCTCGATGCAATTTCCCGAGCAGGGGGGCTCGCAGAAAATGCCGGGTCGGAAATCCTGGTGAGCCATTCTCCTTCGGGTACGAACAACCAAGCGATTACCCTAACTCAGCGAATCCCAGTGCGCTCTCTTCTAACTGCGGAGGATCCGGCATCGAACCTGGCACTGAACGGCGGAGATACTATCCGTGTTCCCGCAGCAGGCCGGATCTTCGTTGCTGGCAATGTAAAGCATTCCGGCGTGTTCCCTATCACGGATGGTTCCGAGAGCAGCGTAATTAAGGCCCTGGCCCTCTCGGAAGGGTTAGCCAGCTTCTCCGGAAGTATAGCCTATATCTACCGTACCGATGACAGCAGTGGACGCATGAACGAGATTCCAGTTTCGGTGAAGGAGATTTTAGCTCGTAAGTCTCCAGACGTGCCACTATATGCCAACGACATGCTGTACGTTACGACTATGACAGGTCGGCGAACTAGTGCGAAAGCCATTGCGATAGTTACTGGGGTCGGGCTCAGCGCTGCTTACTTGGCGTTTCAAATATCAAGGTAGTATGTCACGGAAGAGGATTTATGCCTGATCAAGAGAGACTGTCGGAATTCATTCCCCTTCCGCAGCCCACAAGTCTACCGACGATGACGTACAATACGCCAATTGCGCAGCCACAGGAATTCGAACCGGAGGCTCCTGCGGTTCCTCTCACACACTACTTGTGGATTCTCCGCCGGCATCTCTGGAAAATCGTCGTCTTTATTGCATCATGCGTCTTTGTGACTGCTATAGTCACCGCGCGTCTGCAGCCAATCTATGAGTCGACAGCCACGGTGGACATTGACTTCCAAGATCCGTCGGGAGTTGTTGGCCAGGATTCTACGCGCACTGCTGCTAACAATTCGGATACGTACCTCATGACGCAGATGAAACTGATTCAGTCGGACTCAGTTCTGCGTCCTGTGGCTGAGCAGTACCATTTGCAAAACCTTGAAGGGCCGTCAAACCAACTGAGCGCGCAGAAGGTGCAGGCAATTGCAGCTGCACCTATCTCACTGAGTCACCTGAAGGTGACTCGCCCGTCTGGGACTAATCTACTGAATATTAGTTATAGATCTACAGACCCGCAAGTTGCAGCAAATGTGTCCAATGCGATAGCGAAATCATATGTCGCACACGCTTTTAACCTCAGGAGTAGCTCCTCGGAGAATTTGTCGTCTTTCATGGAGAAACAGATCGACCAATTGAAGGCCAAGATGGAACAGTCCAATCTTGCCTTGGTGCAGTTTGAGAAAGATCTTGACGTTATTGATCCGGAAGATAAATCTAACATTGTCTCAGCACGGCTCTTGCAATTGAACACGGAGTACACAAATGCTCAGGCCGAACGAGTCAGCAAGCAAGCAGGATTGGAAGCTATTAAATCCGGCTCTGTTGAAGCCGCACAGGTATCCTCCCAAGGCGAATCACTTGTCAAGCTCAACGAAGCTCTCAATACGGCGCGCCAGCACTTTGCCCTTGTCAAATCAACGTATGGATCAACGCACCCAGAATACCGTAAAGCCGCCTCAGAACTGGGCGAAATCGAACGGCAGATCGACGAGACGCGCACCAGGGTTGCCGAAAGAGTCGCAGTGCAATATCGGCAGGCGCAAAGTCGCGAGCAGATGCTCGAGAAAACCGTAGCAGATACGAAGGCGGAGTGGGATCACCTCAACTCGCGATCGTTTCAGTACCGTCAGCTGAAACAAGAAGCTGATGCTGATAGGGCATTGTACGATGAGCTGACCAAGAAGATCGGGGAAGCGAACATAAATAGCGGCTTTCAAAACAACAATATCAGCATCGCGGATGCTGCTCGGCCGCCTTTGGTGCCCGTGTATCCAGATATAAAAATGAATCTCTTCTTGGCGTTGTTTGCTTCAACCTTGTTGGCGATCGGCGCCGTGGTATTGCTAGACTCAATGGATACGACGCTTCGTGATCCACAAGAAACAAGCCGCCTCCTCGGTGTGGACGTCATTGGAACCCTTCCCGTAGACAGTTTTTCGGCTCAACTTCCGAAGCCCATCGCAATGGTACAGGCCGACGCCAGTATAAAAAAGATCATTCCAAACCTCAACCGCAAGGGGTACGATAAAACGACGTCCGACTTCGACGAGGCTGTTCGAACCATACGCAACACTATCTTTCTGTCCGACTTTGAAGGTCGGCTCCGCTCAATCGCTTTGACCAGTGCTACTCCCAGCGAGGGCAAGACAACCTTAGCCGCCCACCTTGCAATCGCAAATGCCGATCAGGGCAAGAAGACGCTGCTTGTAGACGCCGACCTGAGGCGTCCCAGCGTGCATACGAAATTCGGCCTCACTCCACGGCAGGGACTTTCTAATGTGCTAACAGGGGAACTGCTCTGGCAGGACGTAGTGCACTCCATCGACGGCAAGCCAAATCTGAGTGTGCTTCCCGCAGGGCCCGGGTCTCATCGTGCTGCCGATCTTATCGGGCCGCGGCTCTCCGCCTTGTTAGACGAATTTGCCAAAGAATACGACTTGGTGATTCTGGACTCGCCACCGCTGCTGGGATTTGCGGAGTGCCTGCAGATGGCTACTGATGCAGATGGAGTGCTCATTGTTACCCGGGCCGGAGAAACCAAGCGCAAGGCGGTCTTGGCTGTAGTCTCAGTCTTGCATCGGCTTAGAGTCAATATCATCGGGTTGATCCTGAATCAAGTTAGTCGCAACACATCTGCAGATGGTTACTCAAATTACGGCTATTACCATTACGGCCGCTACCAATATGGGAGCAAAGAGAGAGTAGAGGAATAACTCTAACCGTAGTCAAATCTCTTTAGGATACGGCAACTCACGGTGTTGAGGTATGCTCCGCGTGTGCAGATAATGTAGTGAGCATTTCATGAGTGAGACCACAACACGCGAAGCGTACGCGGCAGACCTCGCGGATCCCGCTTCGAGTCCAAAGCCTGGGATTATGGCGACTCGCGATCTAGCAAACCTCAATTTGCTGCGTACCGTCGGGGTCGGTCTCGTCTTCGTTGGCCACTTGACAGCTACCATGAGGGTGCGCGCCCTTGGTGATCTTGGGCACTTCGGTGTACTTCTCTTCTTTGTGCATACCGCGCTGGTGCTCATGTTCTCCATGGAGCGCCTTGCCCTCTCCGGGACAGGGCTTTATGCCTCATTTGTGATTCGGAGGATATTCCGGATTTACCCTTTGAGTGTCCTGACAGTCCTTCTCGTTGTAGTACTTCGTGTTCCCTCTACTTCCTGGGGGACGGGGTTTGTGTGGCCTGGCTGGCCGGGACTCCTCTCGAATATCCTGCTCACTCAAAACATCACTCACAGCGGATCAGTTGACTGCGTTCTCTGTTCCCTGCCCTTCGAAGTACAGATGTATGCTGTCCTGCCTCTTCTCTACATTCTGATTCAATGCTTCACGTCGCTGCGATCTACGTTACTGATTTGGCTGGTGACGGCTGCAATTGCAGGGCTGGAGTATTGGTTGCGAGGCCCTGCGTTTGACTCCGATTTTCTGCTCCTTCGATATTTCCCTTGCTTCCTCGCAGGCGTGTTTGCTTGGCGTCTATTGGCGACTCGTGGGGGGGGGGCAGGACTTCCAGGCTGGCTTTGGGTGCTTGTTCTCATGGCTCTCGTCTTCTCTTATCGAGTGGAAGATGCTTTGCGAGTCTATGGCCCTGGTCTCGCTGATGCTTTCCACGGTGTGCTTAGGAACGATCACCGTATCTACTTGCCGCCATACCTTGATCTTGTTCGTGATTGGGTATTCTGTGGCATCACTGGGCTTGCCCTTCCGTTCTTTTCGGAAATCACAAGTCGCTGGCTCAACGTGGTCACCAAGAGAGTCGCGCAGTACTCTTATGGCATCTACGTTTGCCACGTTCCCATCCAGTGGCTTTGCATTACAAGACTTCACGCCGGAAATGTAGTTGTTGGCGCTTTCTTATCCGTACTCCTTACTGTGCTCGTATCGGTTGTACTCTACCACTGCGTGGAGCACCCCGGAATTCAGTGTGGAAAGCGCCTCGCAACACGACTGGTCAGCGGCATTGCGCTCAAGGTGAGAGCTACAGGATGAACGCTCATGTTACTCAATACATTCCAACCGAGGAACCATCCGTTCACATCCTTGGTTCGCGCGTCCACCTTGTCTCTGTCACACGGACAGTCGACCACATTGAGCGCTGGATAGGTATGCGAGGTGGCTGTTGCCGCCAAGTAATCGTTACCGGTTTCCACGGGCTGCTTGAGGCCCACAAGAGCCCGCGCATTCGGTCGATTCTCAATAGTGCTGAGCTTTGGGTGCCTGACGGGATTGCACCGGTCTGGTTGGCCAGGATGCATGGCTTCCGCCAAGCAGTTCGTGCGCCAGGCGCCGAAATTCTGATCGAGTTCCTCGAGCGGGCGGAGAAGAAGGGATACAGTAGCTACTTCTACGGCGATACGGAGCAGACTCTGGCAGCGTTGTGTGAGACAGTCGCGCGTAAATACCCAAGCCACAGGATTGCCGGCGCCTACTCCCCCCCCTTCCGCGCTCTTACTTCATCAGAAGAAGCCGCAATCATTGAGCGGATCAATGCCGCACAGCCTGACGTACTCTGGGTCGCGCTCGGTATGCCGAAACAGGATATCTGGATTCACGACCGGCTGAAGAAACTCAACGTGCCGGTTGCTATCGGTGTCGGCGCCGCTTTCGCCTTTGTTGCCGGAACCGTTCCCCGTTGCCCCACTTGGATTGGCAACGCGGGCTTCGAATGGGTCTACCGCTTCCTAAAAGAGCCCAAGAAGCTCTGGCGACGGGACTTGTTCGACGGCCCTCGCTTCCTCTTCCACGTAGGCATGGATCTCATGCGGAAAGACACATCGAATGGCACAACGCCACTCATCCCAGAGTGATGCTCAAAGCGCCGATATGATCGTTCTGGATCATCCGTCCATGAAGGTGAAGCGTGCCGGAATTGTCGCACGCATGCTGCATGGCACGGGCGCCGGGGCAGTTGCATACGGTCTGGGGATAGTCAGTAACCTTCTCCTACTCCCGCTTTATCTGCGCTTCTGGTCTGTAGCCGTTTACGGCGAGTGGATGGCTCTTTACTCCGTGGTGATGTATCTCGGCAACCTCGACTTTGGAGTTACCGCGGCCGCAATCAATGAGGCGACCATGGCCTTCGCCCGCAAAGACTGGGATACTTTCAAGCGAGTGCAGGGCACCGCTTGGGCCACATCTCTTCTTATCGCGGGGATTGGCAGTGTCCTGGTCATCGCGTTATCCCTGTTCTACTTTCACGTGAACCGATGGCTTGGCCTGACCGTCATTAATCAGCACGACGCCCGCTTCGTGTTCTGCGGCCTCTCCATTGCGCTCCTGGCCAACATCCCGGGGCGCCAGTTGATTGCGGTGTACTCTGCAATCGGGAAATTCGCAACCTACCAATGGCTCTATAACGCTTTTGCTATGTTTTCAGTTGTCGTCACCGCTGTTGCATTGAGCGTAGGCGCCGACCCTGTAGCACTCGCCGCTGTGATTGCGGTCACGACTTTGCTCACGATCCTTTTCGCAGCATGGTTCATAGGCAGGGAGGATGCGGGCCTGCTTCCGAAGATCCGAGACGCAAACTGGCGTACGGCTAGGTCTCTTGCAGCGCCAACCGGGCAGTTCGGACTCTCAATGATTGCTACCGCTCTAAGCGTCCAAGGTCCAATCGTTATCATTAGTCGAGCACTCGGGGGGCCGGCGGTCGCCCTCTTCACCACCACCCGTACCGTCGCTAACGTGGTCCGCCAAACGTTGACGGTGCTTCGAGCTCCTTTACGCCCTGAATTCAGCGCAGCGTCTGCACAGCCAAGCAAGGATGCGCTGCGCAGGCTCTTTCGAATCGCGGTCAGCGTAGATGTGACCATCGCCGTCAGCTTGACCGCGGTTCTTTGGTCGGGAGGGGTCTGGCTCATTCGGTTCTGGTCGCACGGTCGCATCCATCCGGACCCGATGTTGTTGCATCTTCTTCTGATTACCTTCATGTTGGAAGGCTTTCTGCAGATATTGGCCATTGCGGGATGGTCGACGAACCGATTCCATGCTTGGTCGCTGGGCCAACTTGCGACCGCTGTCATCTCCCTCATTCTGGCTATTGCGCTTCTCGGCCGCTTTGGCCCCTCGGCAATCCCGATAGCAACCATTGTTCCCCTGATTGCTATCATGACGCCGTTGTCCGTGCGCAACGCGCGTAACGAAGCACACCTGACATTGCGATCAATGGTCGGGCGCCTTCTGCTCCCCTTTGCCGTGCTTGTCGCATTCTCCGTGGCGTTGCCCGCATGGCTAACGAGCCTTAGCATTGCTCCGGCGTGGCTTTGTGGGGTTATTTCCTCTTTGGCAATCTGTGCTGTTGCCGGATTCACTGCAGCCGCTGTGTTTCTGAGCCGGGAAGATCGCAAAGCGGTGCGCGATCGCATTTACGTTAGAGTCTTCAGTCGGTTTTGGTAGAAAGGAAAACGGTAGCTGTTATGCTTCTGCGAGAAATAGCGCGTGTTGCTCTTGCCTCTGTGGTTCATAGGCTAAATACCGTAAAGGTCGGCCATCGAATCGCCGATTCGCGGTTTGCTGCGTGGGTATGTGGAGAGGGTCCGGTAATCGCAAGGCTTCGCTGGGGTGACCAGGCCGTAGTGTTCGCCAACGAATACAACGGCCGATCCATGTATCTATGGGGCGAACATGACCCGAGGATCACCGCTGTAATCAACTCGGCTGTGAAAAAAGGCGACACAGTCCTGGATATCGGCGGCAACTTTGGCGTCACTGGGCTCTTCGCCTCGAAATGCGTTGGACCCACCGGAGCCGTGCATCTTTTTGAACCGCAACCCCTTGTCGCGTCGTGCCTCCGCGCCTCACTTCTGATCAACGGTTACTCGAATGCAGTTGTTCATGAATGTGCGCTTTCGGATCACACCGGATCGGCAACAATGACGATTCTGGATCCGGGAAATATGGGTAGGACAACTCTATCTCCACCCAAGCTCGATTCCTTTGACCCCTCGCGCGCGATCAGCTGTCGAATCGAAAATGCCGGCGCATATGTTTCCTCCCTTGGATGTGCCAAAGTCGCGCTCATCAAAATCGACGTGGAGGGACATGAAGCTGTCATTCTTGCGTCAATGCGGGAATGGATTGCGGAAGTGCGCCCGCCAGTCATATTGTTCGAGTGCCATCTTGACGGACAAGTTTTCCAGGAACAGGATTCTGTTCGCATATTATAGGGGCTCGGCTACGAATTCCTGGGTATTGATACGAAGCCGTATTGGCAGACACGATTGTATGCCGTGAACGAAAAGCCACATCCAGTCGGTTGTGATTTTGCCGCCGTACTTTGGCAGAACCTTGACGAAGACCGCCGCTGCACACTTGAAGCTATGATGGGCCGACGTGCTCGATAACAAAGCCAATAGGGAATGCGCCACACATGTCGTCTCAGTTGCCGCGGATACTTGACATCGCGGTTTTCGGGAAGACCTGACTGCGGGAGTTGCGTTTGCAAGGCCTGTCAAAGGCTCAAGCAGCTTCATCGGCCGTCCCAAAGCCGTCCTCGGCCGCCCCCGCATGAGCCGAAGCGGGTCGGAAGCGCTCGTAATGTGGCAAGACCTGGACAAAATGAAAGACAGAAATATGCAGCAAAGAACAAGCTGACGCCTAAGATCTCCGACAAACAATTCGCGACGTGCCTGAAAGGTTTCGCGCCGCTCGCTTTGCGCTACCCCAAAGAAGTCATCCGCAGGGACATGGATCGCGCTAGCTCCGCCCCAGACGGCGCTGTCATGCTGGACGAGTTGCAATGAACAGACACAAGAGTCCGCCTCCGCCAGCTCCTTTCCAGAAATATTCGTCTGGGGGACAGCTATTGTTCCGAGGGAGATGCATGTGGTTAATGGGTTGCATGAGGAACGGTCTATTGCAACTTGTACGTCATCTCCCGATCAGCACGGCTCGGGTTTCCGTGTATAGACTATTTGGGATGAAGATCGGCAAATGGTCTTCCGTGGGAGTTGGATGCCTGGTGCTCGGCGGTCCCCAGCGGATCACAATCGGCGCAGGTTCCATCATTAACCTAGGTGTGACTCTCGATGGGCGATGTCCATTGACTATCGGCGACAATGTAAGCATTTCAATCTACAGCATCATCCTGACGCTTGAGCACGACTTGGACGCTCCCAATTTCCGGGCTGTCGGAGCGCCGGTAACCATCGGTGATCGCGTGTTTATAGGAGCTCGAGCACTCATTCTGCCGGGAATCAATATCGGTGAAGGCGCAGCAGTTGCGGCTGGAACTGTTGTGACGAAGGATGTTGAGCCATTTACGATTGTCGGTGGTGTGCCGGCGAGGCCAATTGGCTTACGTACTAGGAATCTCACCTACAATTGGGCGGATAAGTAGACCCCAGCGAGGCCGGGGCCTCGACTTCTTGGCAACTAAAGTCTGATAAAGAGTCTCACTCGGGAACCAGCGTCAGCATGCAAGCAATGAAGAGGCATTTCATGCAAGACCAACCATTGATCTCGGTCATAATCCCCTTCAAGGATAGAGCATCGCTTGTCAGCGAGAAGCTTCGCGAAGCGGATTGTCAAACCGTGGGCTCGGTACGACCTCCCAAGGTTGTGATCGGGCACCCGCGGCTGGGCCGCGGCGGATCAGAAGCTCGCGTGATGTGGCTGATCGAGGCGCTGAAGTGGGACTTTGATGTGACAGTGGTGACGACCGGCGGTTGGGATTTAGAGGCACTGAATAGCTTCTACGGTACGCAGGTCGGCAAAGACGAGGTCAAAGTTCGCATCGCCCCAGTTCCGTGGCTGGTGCGCGGGTTGAGTGCCGCGGCTCTGCGGGGCGCTTGTTTTCAGCGATTCGCGCGGCGGATCGCGGGGGAATACGATGTTCGGATCAGCGCGTACAATCCGACGGACTGGGGATTGCCCGCTGTTCACTTCATTGCCGACTTCAGTTGGCACCGGGAAATTCGCGACCGGCTCCATCCTCCATCGCCCGGCTTCGTTTACCGCGATACGATTCTGCGCAGAGCCTACCTGAGAATTGCTACCTCTTATGGAAGACCTTCCGGCCGGGATACTCTCCGGGACGATCCGATAATTGCCAATTCACGTTGGAGCGCCAACCTTATGAAGCAGTTCTGTGGCGTGGACTGCGCGGCAGTTGTGTATCCATCCGTCTGGACAGAATTCCCCAACGTTCCATGGGACGAGAAAGAACAGGCGTTTGTGATGATCGGTCGCATTGCACCGGAGAAGCGTATAGAGCGTGCGATCACCATCCTGGAAGCCGTGCGACAACAGGGGCACGCAATTCGGCTTCATCTGTGCGGGAAGATCGAGAACGATCTTTATGGGCGGCACATCGCGCAACTCTGCCGGGAGCGCTCGGACTGGATCGTTCCGGAAGGGCGGGTGAGCGGCATAAGAAAAGCCCAGATTCTCGCCAGTTGCCGATTCGGAATCCAGGCGTGCGGCGCGGAGGGCTTCGGCATCTCAGTTGCCGAGATGATCAAGGCGGGCGCAATCGTCTTTGCTTCCGCAGACGGTGGACAGGCAGAAATCCTCCGGAATCCCGACCTGCTGTTTTCAGATGTCGATGAGGCCATTGAGAAGATCCAAGCTGTCCTCGAAACGCCGTCTCTGCAATCGGCAATGCGCGCGCACCTGAAGGGCCAGGCACAACTTTTTAGCGCACAGATCTTCAAGCGAGAAACGCAAGCCTGCGTTGCGGAATTACTGACCGCGAACCCAGCAAGAAGTTATAGCGTTACGAGCCAAACATCATGATGCACAAGATTTCACCGATCATCGCAACCAAAGAGCGGTCCGACGGCCTGCGGAAAGTGCAAGAAAGCCTGCGCCCCCAGGCAGTTGGACTCGCCGAGGTTGTCGTCCTAGATGCCAGCCGCGAACTCATCGTAAACGTCATGGACGAGTATTGCGATATCACCTTCCGCCCCGCGCGGCATCGCGATGACCGTACCATCTCCCCTGACGAAAGTGAAGCGGTCAATAAATGAGAGTCGCATTTGTTAGTCTGTACGAAGCATATCCGCCGGCTTCCGGAGCGGCATACGTTACCTACAACTGTGCACATTTAACTCCCTGCACTGCTCTGCTCGTGCAAATTGCTGAGCGGGAGACCGTCGAGCAAATAGGCGACCTAACCATTGTCAGCTTGCGGCAGCGGACGTCATCGCGCTTGAGGAAAATGGCCTGTATGTCGCTGACCATCTTCCAAATCCGGAGAGAAGTTGCCAGGTTTACTCCCGACTGCGTCGTGCTGGAAGGAGCCTCGTGGGCGGTATATCTTGCACTTATAGCGCTGGCGCTGCGAAAGACTTTGCCTGGGGTAAAAATCGTCTACCATGCTCACAATGTCGAATACCTTCTTAGGCGCGAGCGAAACGGCAGATTTGTCGCCGCTCTCACACGGCGAGCCGAGAAGTATCTTCTTGCCACCTGCGACCGAAGCTTTGCGGTCTCAGAAGAGGATCGCCAGCGATTCTCTTCGCTTTACGGGATACTACCTGACCTTCTTCCGAACGGAGTCGATTGCAGTGCCAACTGTACGACACTGGCTGAGGTCGATGCCATAAAGGAAAAATATGGCATCACTGATGAGTCGATTCTTTTTATGGGGCTTTATGCTTATCCTCCCAATACGGAAGCAGTTCGCTTTCTTATAGACAGGGTAATACCTCTGTTGTCCCGGCAACGGCCTAACCTGCGACTCGTAGTCACGGGCGGAGGACCTCCTTCTTCACCTCCATGGCTGATTAATACAGGAGTCATATCTCGGAGTGACCTCGACGCTGTGCTTTGTGCGTGCCGCGTAGGAGTTGCGCCGATCTTCAGGGGTAGCGGCACTAGGCTAAAAATCCTGGAGTACATGGCCGCGGGACTCCCCGTTGTAACGACGAGGAAAGGAGCGGAGGGCCTGAACCTTGAAGGCGAGAAGCACGTACTTTACGCTGAAACGGCCGCAGAGTTTCAAGAAGCGCTTCTTCGGCTTTTTTGCGACTCGTCGCTGTCAGAAAGCCTATCGGCTCAGGCGGCCACCCTGGTCAGATCTAAATTCGACTGGGTATCTCTGCTGCAGCGGTTTGCTAATCAGCTTCAGAATCTCTGAGTTGATTAGCGAATGTTGCTGGTTTGAATAAGTTCAAGATGGCATTCTCTCACACTATTTCAATTCGATCTTCCCGGTTCTGGCACGCACCAGCGTCCGCCTTGGTACTGTGGGTGTGTCTTTGGCTCAACCTGAATACTGGGTTCTGGAATATCCAGTCGCCGAATAACGCCAGCGACTGGCGGAATTTAATTTGCGCCCTTTTCCCATTCGCAGTGATTCCTGCCGCCGGCCTTCTTCTCCTTCGCCGCGGAAACCTCCATTTGCCTGGGAATTCTCCATCCCGCCTCCTCATGGTGTATGGATGCTTTGCGACGCTGGCAGCTTTCTTTTCCCCTGATCCGATGGCGTCCCTGTATTGGTCGATGGCATTTCTCGCTACGATACTCGCAGCATGGACGTTTTTCGATCGGCGGGATCCTGTTGATTCTGCAAGGCAGTTGCTCCAGGTTACCTGGGCGGCAACATTCATAGTCGCTGCGATCATTGGGTATCAGGCTAGAAACTCCGTCTTCGGCGAGGCAGCTTCAAGCTATGGCGTCATTACCGAGTTGAACGGGCTCTCCCGGTCATCTGGAGTAGCCCGATGGGCGGCAGTTCCAGAATTGGTTTGCATTGTCAGGGCGTACCACACGCGCCGTCCCAGCCTTATCGCGTTCTTCCTTGGCGTTGCCTCGGTTTCCTTTTTCATTGTGTACCGGATGCAATCGCGTGGAGCAGTCTTTGGTTCAGCGGCAGCGCTGCTCTTCGCTATGCTCGTTTCTTCGCGGATGCGCCGCTATGCAATTCCATTTGCCACCGTGGCTATCGTCGTGCTTGTTCTTCTTGATTCTCCGGCAGTTCTGTCAAATCATATAGCCACGTACCTTGAGCGAGGGCAGACAAGGGAAGAATTCCTCAGCATGACCGGGCGGACACGCGCGTACCAGGAGGGCTTGGCTGCCATTCAGGATGCTCCGCTCTTTGGGAGAGGCCAATGGGCGGATCGCTTGATCATCCATGAACATGTCCACAATTCATATCTTCAGGCGCTTCTCAATGGCGGGATTATTGGCGCAATCCCGTATTTCGCTTCATGGGTCGCTGGATGGATGCTGTTTTTCAGGCTCCAGAAACGGAGAGCCAGGCTGAGTCCGGAGGATCGAGTCTGCTTGCTGGAGGCTGGCACTGTGATGATGTTCTTCACCGTACGCGCCATTCCGGAAACCACCACAGCGAGCTTTGCCGTCGATCTCCTGGTCATGGTCGCTGTGTATGTGTATCTGGAGAGCCTGACTATTCACATGAAGGCTAGGCGACTACGATTCGCGATTCAGCCATTATCTGCGGTCCCTTCGTGGATGAATGAATCAAAGACGTCGGAGAGGATTGGGGCATAAGCTCAGATATGGCCCGCCTAAAAATACTTGCCATTGCCTATGCCTGCGATCCATCCAGAGGATCTGAATTCGGCGTAGGGTGGGGATGGGTAAATGCTATTGCGGCTGGCCATGATGTAACGGTAATCACGGCGGATTACAATGCAGTAAGCATCGACAGGCAGCTCAGAGACCACAGCGGTCTTGGTTGCGAGAGTCTGCGCTTCCTATACGTTAAGAATCGCCCCTGGCATTACCGCCCCCAGGGGACATGGCTCAAGATTGAGGACTCACTTGCCAAACCGGTGATGAATCTCGCTTATCAGGATTGGCTCCGATATGCTTTTCGTGAAGCTCAGCGAGAGTTAGCACAAAACCGCTACGACTTGGTGCATCTTATTACCTATGTCGGGTGGCGATTCCCTGGAAGCTTTTACCGGCTCGGGATTCCTTTTGTGTGGGGACCGATTGGTGGCATGAAGAACACGCCGTGGCGGCTACTCCCCATGCTGGGATTCAGAGGTGCGCTTTACTATGGTGCGCGAAATCTCATCAACTCGCTGCAACTCAGAACCCTGCGGGGCCCCAGACGAGCATTACGAACTGCGAAGGAGGGGGTTATCGCAGCTACATCCGAGATTCAGAGAGAGTTGTGGAGTCGCTTTCGGGTGAAAAGCCGAGTAATCTGTGAAGTGGGACCTCCGGACTTCGGCGTCGCAGATCCACACCTGCGGGAACAGGGGCCTCCTTTCAGAATCTGTTGGAGCGGCATGCACCTTCCAGGAAAGGCTCTCCATCTTCTGCTTCAGGCCGCGGCCCGAATGCCGAAAGACCTCAATTACAACATCGAAATACTTGGCGATGGGCCCTGCAACCGGGCCTGGCGATCCATGGCCTCTCGACTCGGAATTGACGACCGGTGTAATTGGTACGGATGGCTTCCGCGTGACCAATCCTTGGCTGTGATGGGAAGATCGCACGTTTTCGCCATCACTAGCCTCAAGGACCTTACTTCTACCGTCGCGGTCGAAGCAATTTCACTAGGACTTCCCATGGTCAGCCTTGATCATTGCGGCTTTGCCGATCTCGTCACAGACGAGTGCGGCATCAGAGTACACCCAGGAACCACAGGCCAAATCGCCTCCGACTTGTCCGATGCTCTGTGTACTCTATATCGGGATGAGGCGATGCGCCAGAGACTCGCACAGGGTGCCCTTCGGCGCAGTCGAGACTATTCGTGGTCAAACAAAATGTCTGTTCTTCACAGTGTGTACGCTGACGTTCTGGACCATGAAGGCAAGGAATATCTGAACCGTCAACAGGTCCCATAGCAAGCCGTACTCAGGCCCTGTGTCCCGAATGGATTTGATCCAGTTCGACTTTTGACCACTGTTGCAGATCAGGCGCTGTGAAGCCGCCCGGGGGCACTGCGATTCGCGCCGCTTTCGAGTTGGAAACATGACACTCCAGTGCGAACTTGACACTGGTACCACCACAGAGACAAGGGCGACCTTTGACCAATACTTCGAGCCTGCAGGTAGTGGCGAATGCAAAAAAACGCATTATAAGCATTCAGGCTTGCCGAGGAATTGCGGCAATGCTTGTTGTCCTTGTCCATCTTTCCAATGTCGAGCGAAAGGATTTCTCATCGCATCTGACTGGCATCCTTGCGTTCGGAAATCTCGGCGTTGACTTGTTCTTCGTCATTAGTGGCGTCGTCATCTCTTCGGTCACCGTAGGCAAGTTTTCTAGTCCGCGCAAAGCATGGACGTACCTCAAGCGTCGACTCTTCCGCATATACCCGATCTATTGGGTGTACTCAGCTGTCTTCTTGGCAGGTTACTTGTACAACCCCCTCTGGTTTAACAACTCCACGGGGCATCGGGTCGACATCCTTGAGTCATTTCTCCTTATCCCGACTCATTCCAGAATGGTGATAATGCAGGCATGGACATTAAGCTACGAGATGTACTTTTACCTGATGTTCTTCCTTATCCTGCTATTCATTCCCGAGCGGTTTGCGCCAGTATTCCTCTGCCTGTGGGGAGGATGCATTGTCGCGGCGAATATGTTGTTCACTCTTCCGCGATGGCCAGTGCTCGGCCTTCTTACTGGGCCCTTGATTTTAGAATTTCTCGCCGGATGCCTAATTTTTCACGTTCATCGCAGAACATCGGGTCATCCCCTTGTTGGGTTTGTCCTGCTCCCCGTCTCGCTCGTCTGGTTAAGTTGGATCATCTTTTTCACCTACCATGAGCATGGCGGAAGCCAAATGTGGATTCAAAACTCCCTCTGGGCTCGCCCCGCTACCTATGGGCTCTTTGCCGCTCTTTTCTTGCTCGGCCTTATGGAGCTCGAACGCTCGGCAATCTTCCGATTTGCCAAGCCGTTCGAATCGGTTGGAGATTGGTCGTACTCTATTTACTTAGCACACCTCGCAATCGTCGAGATTGTAGGGCGAACGATCTCACACTTTGCGGTGAGGATTCCATTTTCCATCCTCTCCGTTGTTGTGGTGTCGCTTCCGCTTGTGATCATAGTCGGCTATTTGAGCTTTACGTTCATTGAACGCCCTCTAATGACAGCTCTCAATAGGCACGCACGTAAAGCCGAGCCGCTGTTAAGGCACCTCGCCCCAACTAGTCCCAATCCGTGACCGTGAATTGTGGCATTCCATCCTCCCACAATGATCTGGTGCGGAATCACCCATGCAACCCCGAGCCGATTCTAGATTTCTGATTCTCTTCTGTTGTGAGAGCACAAATTCAGGAATCCTCGGAGCGGCTCTGAATCGCATCGTCCAATAAGCAATAAAGATACCGCTATGTACTCTCTCCTCTTCCTCGGCTTCGTCTCATTCGCCCTGTCGTTGTTGCTGACGCCGCTTGTCCGCAACCTAGCGTGGCATTGTGGGATCGTGGACCAACCTGACCAGCAACGGAAGATTCATTGCGCTCCGATCCCACGGATGGGGGGCGTGGCCATCTTCGTCTCAGTCATCGCGGCATACGTGCTGCTTCTGTTGGTCAGATTCAGCTCGGGCGCAATTATCTGGGAGGGTTTACCCCTTGTTCTTCGAATTCTTCCCGCCCTTGCCGTCGTGTTCAGCATCGGACTCATCGATGACATCATTAGCGTTCGTCCCTGGATTAAGGTGGCTGCTGAGGCCGTCGCTGCAATACTGGCTTGGTTTGGCGGCATCCATGTAAGTGGGCTGGTTGGGCATTCATTCTCTAGTGTCGCCGTAAGCTTTGTAGTTACCCTGTCTTGGATTGTACTTTGCACGAATGCGATCAACCTTATCGACGGTGTCGATGGGCTTGCTGCAGGAGTCAGTCTGTTCGCCGCGATCACCATGCTCATCGCGGCCATTCTAGGTCACAACTTCCCCATGGCTCTGGCCGTCGTGCCGGTGGCCGGCGCGCTTTCCGGCTTTCTTCGCTACAACTTCAATCCGGCGAGCATCTTCCTTGGCGACTGTGGGAGCCTGACCCTAGGATTCTTGCTTGCGTGCTGCGGAGCTGTGTGGAGCGAAAAGTCCACCACGCTTCTGGGTATGACTGCGCCGCTGCTGGTTCTTGCAGTGCCCCTTCTCGATGTCTGCCTCGCTGTTGCTCGGCGTCTTGTCCGAGGGCAACCGATCTTCGGTGCAGACCGCGCGCACATTCATCACAAACTCCTATCAAAGGGCCTAACGCCCCGACGCCTTGTCTTGGTTATCTATGCTGTTTGCGGTGTTGGCGCCATAGTCTCTCTTTTGTTGACGGTCAACGAGAATAGAAACCGCGATTTCGTGATTGTTCTTGTCTGCCTCGCAGCCTGGCTAGGGTTGCAGCAACTCGGCTATACCGAGTTCGGGATCGCTCGCAAGGTTGTTCTAGGCGGAGCCTTCAGAAGCGTTTTGAGCGCAGAGCTTGCACTCGATGCATTCGAGATCGAGGTGCATGCCGAGATGACACTTGAACAGAGTTGGGAGTTGCTTTGCAGTACCTGTCCAAAGTTCGGATTTACAGGAATCGATTTCAAAATTGATGACGTGGCACGTCAGTGGGGAGTACATGCAGGATGGCATGCACAGATTGATTTTCCGGGCCGGGGTTATATCAGTCTCTGGCGCCGAGCGGACGCCGAGGGACGGGGCGCGGATGCAGTGCTCTTCCTTGACTGTGTCTCACGCACATTTAACCAAAAGCTGAGCCAACTGGAAGCCATTTACCAAGATTGAGGTTTTGAGCCCATGTTCACAGATAAACGATTGACCTACTTCTGGTGTGTGTTGGCAGCGGGGGTGTTGTTCGCTTCGATTCTCCCAGGCGGAGCTTGGATTGACCAGATCTAACACT
>Ga0118677_10004713_pt1 | contig 24537 bp, 23 predicted proteins | sample AliMusrvi5mmetaG_FD_86154 | JGI IMG/M metagenome (GOLD analysis project Ga0118677, IMG submission 86154)
GACCAGCTCGCTTGTGAATGCAAATGAAGAAGTTTATAGGAAAGCCGTATGCGGGAAAACCGCACGTACGGATTGACGAGGGGGCAGGGAAGGTGTTTCTATCCTTCCCGCTCTACTCTACTGCTTCCTCTCTTTGTACACGTAGAATTTCTTCCATGTTCTGAGCATTAATACCTTGCATATCCTCCAAGTTTTTGATATTTACATCAGCTTGTGCAACTGTAGTTTTTGTTGTCAGTTCGGCAGTAACTTTTCTTAATTCAGAATAACCTTCACTTTCTTTGTCAACCTCAATATTTGCTAAATCAAACCCTTTCATGTTTACTCCGAAATCATTTTCAAGCCTAGGTTTAAGGTAGATAGAAACAATCTCATTAATTTCTAAAATTTTACGTTCCATCTGTAAAACAGGAATACCTTTATCGACTGGGATATTTGTAATCACACCCTTTATGTATTTTGTCAAAGCATCTTTTATCTGTTTATAAAAGTCATCCAATTCAAAATTGATTAAGCGATTTAGTTTTATAAAAGCTTTAAAATCGGTGATATTAAAAGTAATGGTACCTCTTGCAGCAATTGGAACAGCGTAATCTAAAAATCGAGGGTCAAAAACATCAAAATAAGGGATGCCAAATTTTAACTGCATATTACCAGAAAGATTTATAAAATAAATCTCTGCCTGAAAAGGAGATTCACCGCCAAAGGCAGCACCCACTATACTTGTTAATACAGGAAAATTTGCAGTTTTTATCGTTTGGTCATAAGGTCCAACTATAAAATCCTGAAATAAGCCATCCTTTTGCTTATAGAAAAAAACTGCAAGTTCGCCATCTTTTACCCTTAAACTACTACCATAACGAATTGCATTTTCTTTTTTTGTTGAATTGGGTTCACCAGAAGGATGCCACTTCCAAACAAGATATTCTTGCTCATCACAGCGAATTACATCCATTAATCCGCCTTCATTTTTATTTTTAAATAAGCCCATATAATTAGATTTAAATTTTTAAGTTAACATCTATTTGCGCTTCTTTTTCGCCACTCCTGAATTAACAGTTATTTTGACAATATCATCTTTATCAATTTTACATGACTCAGTAAGCCTGTTTATTGTAGATTCAAAATCCATTAATAGGATTTTAAAATCTTTATGCTTTTTTAGAAGTTCTAAATCCTTACACCAATCATTTCCAAAAGGGTCTAAATCATGCAAAGTCGCAACTCTAACAAACTGAAGATAAACATCATCAGGATTAATTTTTATAGCAGCCGTGATGTCGTTAAGTGCATCAATTTCAGATTTTTTTTCTAAGAATGATTGTGACCTATAAAAATAAAACATCCAGACATCCTGTCTAAGTTGAATTGCTTTTGAGTACAAATGAATTGTACTATCAACCATTGTATTTGGAAGAATTCTCGCTTTGTAAAAATATGCAAAAGCAAAATCAGGATTTAGTGCCATTACAGTATCAACATATCTGCCTGCTATTTCATTATTCCTTTCTGTTTTATAATTAGCCGCTTTCATATAAAACATTAAATCAGATATACCAATTTTTTCTTTCATCAGTTTCTCCCAGTCTGCATTTGCAATGCTGTCATAATATTCACTTTTATAAACTTTTTCGAACCGGTCAAGGAATTTTTTATATTCTGAAGTCTGTTTATATTCATTAAAAGCTTCGCCATATTTTTTTTGAACTGATTTAGAAAATAATTCCCATTCACTCTTTTTGAATAACACCTCAGTCCAATAAATATAACCAGCTATAATAATTAAAACTAAAGCAAATATTTTAAGTGAATTTAAAATTAGATTTCTTGTCTTTATTTGTTTCAGCTTCTTATCTACTTGTTGGTCAAGCACACTTATTTTTCTTATAAATTCTTTATCATCTTTAAACAAAGAATTCCCTTTGATAAGTAATTGCCTTGATTTAATTAACCAAGCAGTAAGTATCTTTTTTTCATACTTATTTAAGGTAGAAGTATTTTGTTCGATTTGAGGAATACAAATAGAAAGAAATTCGAATAAATCTTCTTTATTATTTGGTATTGGGAAATGTGAAATTATATCAGTTTTTTGGGAGATATTATTTCGTTTAGTTTCCCCAAGTTCAATAAGTTTGTTAAGAAATTCATTCAATGTTTGATTACTGGTAGTAATATTAAGTTCAAAACCACAAGCTGAACATTTTATATCTAAAGGATTTACAACTTCTCCACAAGAAGGGCATTTTTTAATCTTGCCTAGTTTCTCAACAGAAGATTTAGGTTGAGAGTTACTTAATTCTTGCTGCTTTTGATATAATTTGGAATGTAAAATCATTTCAAATTCTGAAATATCTACACTTAATTCCTGAGCCTTCTTATAAAGCAACGTCTTTTCAGATTCTGTAATTACGCCATCAGCAACAGCGTAATCAATAAGTTTTTCAAGTTCTTGGTTCATAGCGTTCTATTTATAAAGGAAAAATTTGTCAAATTACTAGAAATCATAGCTAAAATAATAAGATTTTTTATCGCTACAAACCTCAAAGACTTTGTCCAATTCACCCCAATGTTCCTCATAAAGTAATTCAAAATCCTTATGTTTCTTTAAGTCATTGAAATCAGAACACCAGTCTCTACCCGAGCCATCCAGTGCAACCAAGTACATTGCTCTATAAAACAATAGTTCTATATCATCAGGTTTTAACTTTAATGCAGTCATAATATCATTCAATGCGTCGGAAGGTGATTTTCTTATAGCATATACTCTTGCTCTATTAAAATAAAATTTCCAACAGTCTTGTTGTAGACTTATTGCTTTATTAAAATAATTGAATGCACTGTCAGCAGCTATTTTACTTTTATTTAAGTCATGGTATACATTGTAATGAGCAATTTCATATAACATTTCACCCCTAAAATTATAGGCAAATGCAAAATTTGGATTTAACGCCAAAGTAGTATCAATATATTTATCAGCTATTTCTCTCTCACTGTTATAATCTAAATTTTGACTAAGTGCCAATCCGAAAAATTTAATATCTGATCCTGTTTTACACGAATTATTAAATTCTTCAATTCGCGCTTTTAAAGTTTTGTCATAATAATTTGAACAATAAATATCTTTAAGCATTATATTAAAACTTTGATAATTTGAAGACTTCTTAAATTCATTGAATTTTCCTCCATAAAGACTATTTACTGAATCAACAAATAAATCATAAGAACTCTTTTTTTCAAAATATTTTGGAGCATACTTAAATGAAAGAAATGCAACCACAATAAATATTAAAACAATTAAAATTGTTTGAATAATCGAGTGTCTTTTAATTGCTTTGATTCTTTTCTCGACTTTTATTTCGTGTTCATTTATTTTTTCGATAAACTCTAAATCATCCTTAAAAAGACCTTTAGCTTTAATTAATAATTGCCTTGATTTTAATAACCATGCAGTGTTTATTTTCTTTTCATACTTATACTGTAGTCTTCCAATTTTTTCGATTTGAGGAATGCAAATTGTAAGAAATTCAAAAAGGTCTTCTTTATTATTTGATACTGGATAATGTGTGATTAGTTCAACCTTTTCAGAAGTTTCGTTTTTCTTAGAACTACTAAGGGCATTAATTTTATTAAGGAATTCTATTAGGTTTTGATTGCTGAGATTTTTTTTAATTTCATTACCACACGCATTGCATTTTAGTTCTAATGGATTAACAATCGCATTGCAAACAGTACATTTTTCAATTTTCCCAATTTTCTCTGAAAATATTTTTGATTGACTTTGTTCGAAATTCTGATTCTTCTGAAATAGTTTAGCATTAATTACCATTTCTAACTCTGCCAAATCAACTCCTAGTTCAGTAGCTTTTTTAACTAAAAAATCTTTTTTGCCTTCTGAGATATTGCCACCAACGATGGCAATATCTATAAGTTTTTCAAGTTCTTGATTCATTTGTTTGTATTTTGGTCTACTATATAATTATACTTAAAGTCAATGGTTTGTATAGTTCTGACAATTTAATCAATTGCTCATCAATTCCGAAATATTTGCTAATCATTTTTCGATAAGATTCAAAAAGTGATAAATCTATTCGTGGGTCAAACTCAATCTCTTCAATAACGTCAAGCCAGTTAAAATCAAAGAATAAAAAATCATTATTATGATTAGCCTTACAATAAAGGAATCTTACTTCATCTTCAATTCTGAACTCATTTCGCTTCAATAAGAGCGTTGAAGGAATAATTTTGTTATCACTGTCAATAAAATCCTTTTCATTAAAGGTTTTAATATATTCAGCAACTTTATTTTGCTCATCATATTCAACTGCACCAACTATTATGTCTAATTTTTCACTTAAAGTTAGCTTATCATACAACTGATTGAAAATCTTACCAATATTGGTTTTTATTTTTACTCCCCGTTTGTATTGGGAATAAATACGCCACATTGCATCATTCTCCTTTGTTAAAGACCAGCATACTCCGAAATAACTTTCTCTAATACTTTTAACATTTAAAGGAACATTATTAATCCAGAAGTCTGATTTCAAAAATAAGTTTTCAAATGGGTCTTCCCATTTTGTGGGTCTAACCATTGAAAATATTTTTGCGGTAAGGGCATCTATTAGCCGGTCTATAGGCATAATTCTGTATATTGTACTGTTAAAGTCAATATTATTGTCCTTTGAACTAATCAGTCGTGATTCCATTATTTTATTTTTTTCAAATTCTGTCATTTTCGTTTACAATTTAGAGTTTATTCATCATTTTCTCAGGTCGCTTTTTTACCATGTTTGCTAACGATTGTATATACGCCACTGTGGCGGATATTTCTGACTTGGACGAAGTAGTCCATCTTTGTTAATTTCCAAAATCACATTTTCAAAACAAATTATCGGTGTCTTCATCCAATGGTCATTTTTTTATTGATTACATTTTATTCCTGATGATCAAAGGTATTAATAATAAATTTAATTAATCAATTTTACAGATAAAACCTACTTCAAATACCTGCTTTTTAAATATTCTCTTTCAAGTTAATCAAACACCAATTTCAGACCGTCAAGGTTTCTGAAACCTTGACGGTCTTCAGTTCTATCGCATCCGTTTTCTTAAACCGGAAGTACTGCTTTTATCATTCAAAACCACAGGCAATTAAGTACGCGATTGAAATTCGCCTGACCCAATCACTTTACCATATCGTGCAATTGGGTCCAGAGGTTAAAAACCACATAGGAACGATCGACGAAGCACTGAAGCCCTACTTACAGCGTAACTTATTGTTTTTTGTCGTTTTCAAATTCTTTAGTCGCACGCTCCAGAACTACATCTTTCATATGCAAATAATCGTCGATTGTTTGTTTTACTTCAATGTCAGGTTTAATACCACTGTTTACAAATCTTTTCTCACTGATTGGATAACAAATTCGTAGTGTACAAACTCTCGCATATCCTTCTCCTGGTAAACCTGTAATAACCAGGGGAGCTCCTGTGGATCCACCAGTTTCTTCTCCAATCAATTTAGGTCTGTTCGGCACTTCATATAAATTAACCAGGAAGTCCTCGGCTGCGGAAAAAGTATATCGGCCAATTAATATAACGGTCGGACATTTTATTCGCCTGATAGTATCTGAAACTTCAATTGTTTCTGGTTTCTCAAAGCGATATGCTTTATTTAAAAAATAATTTTTATACTCCTCCCTATAGTTCCCCTGCGATTTTCCATAGCCATCATTTATTCTTGTTTCAGCTCCAAAATTCAAAAAATGGTTTTCCTTAGTCAGGTATTTTTGTAAGTGCAGTGCAACTTCACCTGAACCACCACCGTTTTTTCGCAGGTCTATTATTACTCCTTTTGCCCTACCCAGCTCTTTAGCAACCTTATCAAATTCTTTTATTGCTTTATCCTCTGGCGAAAATTTATTGAAACTCACCAATGCAATATCATTCTCCAGCCATTTTAGATCAACAATATTTTGGGAGTAATTAATTGCCGGACCCCAATATTGATCATTATCGGTACGTGTTGCTTCTCCATTGCGCTGAAGTTCGATTTTAATAATTTCGCCGTTAATCTTTTTTATTGTTCCTTTAAATGGCTGATCTTTAAAGCCACTGTGCATTTTGTATATTCCCTGCATCCATAAATGTTGTTCCGTTGAAGCTGAGATAAATGGAAATATTCTTGTTTCAAGATATTGATTGGTGGGAATATTCCCGATTTCAATTAATTCAGCACCAACCCAGGTTGAATCGAGTTCAGGTATTTTGCGCACAGAGGTTATGTATACTTTTTTATTAAAGTCTTGCAATCGAATAGGGATATAATCGGTATAGAGATAAAATTGTTCATTATCGGATACCTGGCTGTGTCCATCGTGTAAGTTTGCCATGAATTTTTTCAGAACCTGATAATATTCATAATCATTTTTTGTTGCTTGTACCAAAGGGATAAAAGATTTATAAAGACTATCCAGGTTGAATTTAAGCCGGTCGATATTCACAAAATTGTATTTGGTTTCTGACCAAACCTGGCTCAGCCAATATAACTTTTCAACAGTTGAAATTTTATTGGGCAAATCCTTAATCCCAACAATTTCTGTATGGGCGGTATCTTTGGAGTTAAGAATAATATTGAGTTTCAAAGTGTCGTTTTTTGAAACGGAAAAAGAAACTGTGTCAATATTCGTTTGAAAAACTACCTTATTTTTCTCATTTGAACAATATACTATTAGTCTGTCCGGATTAGTTTCAGGTGAAATACTCCAATCTTGTAGCTTCCCATTAACAGAAACGTTTATATTTTTCTTTGCTGACTGAATATACTTTTGCCCGTTAACAATTGAAAACGTAAAAGTTATGAATAGAAATATTAAAATTATTTTCATGAGTTTTTTATGTCTTTAATTCAAATATGCTTTTTCAACGGTGCAATTTTTAAATGCCCTTTTGCGGGTATATTTCGGCAAGTATATAATACTTTTAAATTTTTTTTATTTCATAATCTGCTTTGATTTTCCTTTATGCCTGAGATATTTGATCATGCATTATGACAAAAATACCGAATACTTAATTAACAAAACAATTTATTGCATTTATTATTTTCCTGATGTCAAATTTTTTTTTGGGTAAATTATGGTTTCGTATATGCTTGATATAAATGATTGAAATCATAGGTGGCAATCACAACAAAAAGCGACACTAAGTAGCACCCAGTTGTAGTATGCAATTAGCGAAATATTGCTTTTAGGTGGTGTGCAGGATTAGGATACCAATTTCAACCATAAACTGATTTCTTTGCCGGTGTGTTTGCCCCTTTTCTGACAATCTTGAATTGTGACATCATAACCTCGGCCGGGTAAGAAAACGAAGAGAGCCCAACTCCGAATAAATTAAAATATCAACTTCGGTTACAGGTTCAAAAATGAATTGAAATGTAAACTTCATATGCTGCATTGCAACAACGGTCCGGAAAAATAATCTGACATTACAACGTTGTAAACGTGTTAATCATTTGACCTCTGCCAGGACTAATCAGATATGTATTTTATCGCTTCAGAGGTAACTGTTACTTTGAAAGTCATGACTTTTACTTCATAAAAGCACTTTTATACTCCATCAAAGCGCTTTTTAGTTTCATCAAAGCACTTTTATACTTCATCAAAGCACTTTGTAGTTTCATCAAAGCACTTTTATACTCCATCAAAGTACTTTGTAGTTTCATCAAAGCGCTTTTATACTCCATCAAAGCGCTTTGTAGTTTCATCAAAGTGCTTTATTTCTTCAAAAGTCATGACTTTACAAAGATAAAAGTGAGGTAATGGATCATTAAAGCGATGAATTATTGCATTTTAGTGCTCATATTTGATTGATGTGCAAACGAATATGCTGGAAAATAGAATTGTTGTTTTTCTTTCTGTCGGTGGTGCATTGGGAAAAGTGTGCTTATACTGAAAGCTTTAATCCAATATGGCTTTTGCGGATTACGCTATGTGCTTGCTATGATATAACGGCACGTGATTCGATTATCAAATTTGCGTTTGATCGTTTTATTGTTGAACTTTTGACCTCCATCCCGGTGTTTTGGTTTCTGAATTTTCTGTGGTAACATACACAACGGGTACTGAGACATGTGTTAACAACATTGAACCGATAAGACCGCCGTTCCGTAGGATCATCGTAATATAAGACGCACCATTTACAAAATATGTGAATGATGTAACTCTGGATTGGAATTGTGTAACTTCCCCCGACAGGTTCAGCCTATCTTTGATTGATGAAAAACCATTAGAAACTTTATCTATGAATAAATTTAGTGAAATCCTCAGCGGATCAGGTCAAATGAATGAAATAGAACAAACACATTCGTTAAGTTGTGGCGATAGGTATCAAAATCATCAGAAGAGGGATACCTATGCGAAAACTGTTTTCAAATGCCCCTCGAAATGCGAAGGAGACAAAACTTATGATGTCACCGGTAAATGCCCCGTTTGCAATACCCCGCTTGAAAAAGGTGACAAAATGCATCAACATTATTATTTATAAAAAGCGATTATCAGTAAAAACTAAAATTTCATATTATGATGGACGGAATAAGCAATGCATGGACATTGGAAATTGGATATGGCTGGATCATCAGCCTGATCGTTCTTATCGTTTTTATCGGACTGATTGCGGAATCAAACAGGAGAAGACGAAATGCAAAAGGACAAAAATATAATTCTCCCCAGGATATTTTGAAAACAAGATATGCCAAGGGCGAAATCAGCAGAAATGAGTTTGATGAAAAAAAGAGACAAATTTCATAGTGATCAGTCAGATGATCCATTCAATTTAAAAAAAGCAATATGATGGACGGAGTAAATAATGGATGGACCATGGGAACCGGGTTTGGTTATTACCTGATCTTCGGGATTGCGGTTCTTGTTGTTTTGATTGGGATTTATGCAATGTTAAGGAGAAAAAAGTAGAGAACAACGATCGATAAGTAATGAGTAAGGAATCGATGCATTATTTTAATTTTTGAGTTTTCGATAAAACAAAAAAATGCACATTTGATCTTTTATTACTTAATTTGCATGCGATTGTCTTAAAAGTGAGTATATCATGCTTATTTCCTTTGCGTAACTTCATATGATCTTTGTGAATTCTTAGTGGTTAAGTATTTTAACTATACCACGAAGTACCACAAAGGAATTTACAAAGGCAAAAAAGTTCTTTTGTGACATCCCTTAAAAATGCAAGTTTCAGTTCATGGATTTTTACATCAAAAATATGGTTTGTAACCGTTGTATCATGGTGGTGCAACAGGTTTTCGAACACCTGGGTTATCCTCCATTACGGATTGCACTCGGTGAGGTTGAAACCGAAAAACCTATAGCTGATGATGCATTGACAGAATTGCGGAAAAGTCTTACCGGCTTTGGTTTTGAATTGATTGATGATACGAAGAGTCAGCTCATCGAGAAAATCAAAACGCTGGTGATTGAACTGATCCGCTACAAAAAAGAAGAAGATATCAAAGTCAACTATTCTGCCTATATCGAATCGAAACTGAACCGCGATTACACCTACCTGAGCAATCTTTTTTCGGACATTACCGGTGTAACCATCGAAAAATACTATATCAACCAAAAGATAGAACGGGTGAAAGAACTGCTGGTTTACGACGAACTCACCCTGGGTGAAATAGCCTGGGAACTGGGATACAGCAGTGCTCCTGCACTTTCGGCACAGTTTAAAAAAGTGACGGGTCTCACCCCGAAACATTTCAGACAAATTAAGGACAATAAGCGCATACCTTTGGATGAAGTGTAACCTGTGAATTTTATACGTTATTTCGGAAATAGTATAAGTACTCCCTGATCAGGATCTTTAACTTTGACATCAAATTAGAAGATATGGAAATGATTGTCAAAAGAAGTTTCCCGGTTACAGGAATGAGTTGTGCTTCGTGCGCATCGAGCGTCGAAAGTATGATCAAAAGTCAGGCAGGAGTGATAACCGCTTCTGTCAATTTTGCTGCTTCGAATGTATGGGTGGAATACAAATCGGGGGTAGTTAATCCGAAAAAATTAAAGGAGACCATTCAGTCGGTTGGATATGATCTGATGATTGATGAACAGGCAGAAAAAGAACAGGAAGAAATAGCTGTGCTTGAATCTGCAGTTTTGAAACAGAAAGTAATTCGCGCTTCCATCCTCACGGTTCCCATTGTTGTGATTGGAATGTTCTTTATGGACCTGCCGTATGGCAACTGGATCATGTTAGCGCTTGCAACACCCGTTGTATTCTGGTATGGAAGGCGCTTTTTCACCATAGCTTTCAAACAGATCAGGCATGGAAAGACAAATATGGATACGTTGGTCGCCTTAAGCACCGGAATTGCTTATTTTTTCAGCCTTTTCAATACTGTCTTTCCGCATGTACTCATGTATGGAGACAACCACGCGCCTGTCTATTTCGAAGCTTCGGCTGTTATTATCGTCTTTATACTGCTTGGTCGTTTACTCGAAGAAAAGGCAAAGGCGAATACCTCTTCAGCGATCAAGAAACTCATGGGATTGCAGGCCGATACGGTCACATTGCTGAATGACGACGGGTCTGAATCGGTTCAGTCCATTTCGATGGTTCAGTCGGGGAACAAACTCAGGGTTAAACCGGGCGAACGCATACCTGTTGATGGTGAAGTCGTTGATGGTACTTCGTTTGTTGACGAAAGCAGCATTACAGGCGAATCATTACCCGTCGAAAAGCTGACCGGCAATAAAGTATTCGCCGGAACCATCAATCAAAAAGGAAGTTTTGTAATAACAGCGCAGAAAGTGGGGAGTGATACACTGCTTGCACGCATCATACGTATGGTACAGGAAGCGCAGGGGAGCAAACCCCCGGTTCAAAAGCTCGTCGATAAGGTGGCGTCTGTATTTGTGCCGGTCGTAATCGGGTTGTCAGTCGTTACTTTCATGGTTTGGATGGTCTTAGGGGGAGAAAATCCGTTGCCACAGGCGCTTCTTGCCATGGTATCGGTGTTAATCATTGCCTGTCCGTGTGCACTTGGTCTCGCAACACCAACTGCCATTATGGTAGGAATTGGTAAGGGTGCCGAGAATGGTATTTTAATCAAAGATGCCGACGGACTCGAACAAGCACACCTCGTCGACACCCTTGTACTCGATAAAACAGGAACCATTACGGAAGGAAAGCCCGCCGTAACGGATTGGATCTGGAAAAAAGAAAACGACGGTACTCATAAATCAATATTATTAAGCATCGAATCACAATCTGAACATCCGTTGGCCGATGCGGTAACGCAGGTATTGAAGAAGGAGGATGTGACATCTGTAACAATCGATCATTTTGAAAGCATTACCGGAAGGGGAGTGGTGGCATCGGTTGAAAAAACAAAGTATGCAATAGGAAATGAACTCCTGATGAAAGAATCGGGAATCCTACTTACACAGGAAGATCAGCAGACAGCCGATGCTTTACAGGAAGAAGCAAAGACAGTGCTCTACTTTGGCGGCGATGAAAAGGTACTCGCGATCATTGCGATTGCCGATCAGATCAAATCAACTTCTTTTGCTGCAATTGAAAATCTGAAAAAGAGCGGTATTGAAATCCATATGCTTACAGGTGATAATGAACATACCGCAATGTCGGTAGCCCGTCAAACAGGGATCATAAATTACAAAGCGGGATTCTTGCCGGGCGACAAAGCTGATTACATTAAAAAACTTCAGGAGGAAGGGAAAGTGGTGGCAATGGTTGGCGACGGGATCAACGATTCGCAGGCGATGGCACAGGCCGACGTCAGCATCGCAATGGGTAATGGTTCCGATATAGCGATGGATGTCGCTAAAATGACGATCGTTTCCTCTAACCTGGGTGCTATTTCATCAGCCATTAAACTCTCGAAACAAACGATACGCACGATCAGGCAGAACCTGTTCTGGGCATTTATTTACAATTTGATCGGTATCCCGATTGCAGCAGGAGTTCTTTATCCCTTTACGGGATTTATGCTGAGCCCGATGATTGCAGGTGCTGCAATGGCAATGAGCTCCGTGTCGGTTGTCAGCAACAGCCTCCGGCTGAAATTCCTTAAATTTGATATTCACAATTAAAATAATTCGATATGGAAACATTAAAGTTTAAAACCAATGTCAAATGCGGCGGATGTGTTGCAACCGTAACACCTCATCTGAACAAGGTAAAGGGGATCATTAACTGGAAAGTCGATACCACAACCCCGGAAAAGATCATGACTGTTGAGACGGATGGCATCAATGCAGATGTGATTATTGCAACAATGAAAGAAGCCGGTTATAAGGCGGATTTGATTTAAGTAGGTTGGATTGCAAATCCAAATCCTGTAAAGGCCTTTTTTTGAAACCTTATTTTTAAGAAATAAAGCTTTGTAGAAAATTAATAATAGATACTTAGCAAATTATGAAGTTGAATACGGCAACCTATATCCCAATTTTATCAGGGCAAATTTAAACGGCAGGCTACCTGTTCTGACTTTTAAACTCAAATAAGGTGCAATGTTGTGGGCTGTGATTGCGAATTTTCTACTGATTATTTGGGAGTTGCGAAACTCCAACCTCAAAACGGATAACTTTAAAATGAAATTGAATTTATTTTAAAATGACCCAAGAGAGGTCGGATGTCTATAGAAAATGAGATCAAAATAGGAAGTACGACTCCGGCCGGAGTCGTATGTTGCTCTTCCACATATTAATTCTATAAACATACAAACCCGCTGGGTTTGAAATAATGGCATTAATTATCAGAAATTTGAAAAGAGTTAAATAGTAAGTAATCCTATAAAATAAGGTTTTAGGAATTTTATGCTGACAATACGAATTGAAAAGATGTTGTGACTAAATACTAATAGCATACTCCTTAGTGCAAATAATGAAGATCTGAGGTGAATAAATAATAAATAGTTAGTTGTCATTCATGAATTAAAAGAAGTTTAGTTAACATTGGCAACCATTCCCGATTGAGGATTGTTATCCTTAAAACAGGACGCAGCATCAATACTATAAATCTTTCAAATTATTTGAAATGAAGATATTGCTTCTCGAAGATGATTTTAAACTCTCTTCCGAAATAAAGGTTTTTCTGCAGGAAAAGCATTTCGTTTGTGATGCCGTGTACGATGGAAACCTGTTTCTTAGGCAATTTGCGAATGCCGCTTACGACCTGTTTATTCTCGATATCAATGTTCCGGGCGTAAACGGGCTTGAAGTCTGTTCGCTAATCCGGCAGTCGGATAAAGCAACGCCGATTATCATGCTGACCGCCTTTGGCCAGATTGAAGATAAAGTGGAAGCTTTCAATAACGGAGCTGATGATTATCTCGTAAAACCTTTTCATTTCGATGAGTTGTTCATCCGTATCAATTCATTGATGCGCCGGAATCAAAATCCTCAGCAATCCGACGAAATCATCACGGTAGAAGACCTTCAGATTAATGTATCTGATCTAAAAGTGATACGAGGTGGCACGGAGATATATCTTACGCCTAAAGAATACCAGTTGCTCTTGTTGCTTGCAAAAGCAAAAGGTAAACCTGTTTCGAAACAGTCCATCTCAGATATTGTCTGGGATCTGAATTTCGAAACAGGAACAAATACAATTGAGGTATACATCAATTTTCTGCGTAAAAAGGTTGATAAAAACTTCGATGTTAAGCTTATACATACACGCCCCGGTTTTGGTTATTACTTAAAGTCAGAGGAATGATCAGTTTAAAACAACGGTTTACCATCAATTTCAGTATTTTGCTTTCTGTGATACTGGCTGTTGTCTTAACGATGATCTATTCAATCTTTTCACAATACCGAAGGACTGAATTTAAATTGCGGCTCGAAGAGAAAGCATTTTCAACTGCCGCACTGCTTGCCGATTTAAATGTTTCGAAGCAGGATGCGCTCGAGATTCTTGATCAGAATTCAGTTGATAAGCTCTATAACAACCGGATACTGGTATTAGACAACGACCTGAATCTTATTTACAGCAGCATAAGCGGCGCTACCCAGATTCCTTCGGCCGAAGACCTGCAACTCCTGAAAACCAAAGGATCGTTTTTCTTTTCAGACAGTAAAATCGGCAGGTATGGAATGGCCCGCAAGTTACCAGCCAATAAATTGTTGTATGTTTTTGTTACTGCCGAAGATAAATCGGGAGAGCGTCTGTTGTGGTTTTTAGGCTATTTATTGCTTGGCGCTTTTATAGTCGGAACCGGTTCTGTGATTATCCTGGCACGTTCGTTAAGCGGCAGGATTTTACTCCCTTTAAAACAGATTCAGGAACGGATCACCAATATCTCAGAGAAAAGGCTTCATATACGGCTCGAAGAGAAACGGAATAATGATGAGATCGATAAACTTGCGCGTGCCTTTAACGACATGATGGACAGGATTGATTCGTCCTACAAACAGCAGAAAGAGTTTACTGACAATGCTTCGCACGAGCTGCGAACCCCTGTTACGCGCATCATCATGCAGATTCAAAACCTGATCGCACTTGAATCGCACAGCGATAAAACGAAACAATACCTTAGCAGTATCATGATGGATTCGAACCAGATTGCAGATACTATTTCGTCGTTATTGCTCCTTTCAAGAATCGATACAGGTAAAATTTCAGAATTTTTTCCTCCCTGCCGGTTAGACGAAATTATATTCGATGCGACTCAGTTTATAACCAAAGCTTATCCTGATGTCCGGATACTTTTCAATATCGAAAACCAAAGTGAAAACGACATTGATATTGAGGTAAAAGGCGATACGAACCTGCTGAAAATTGTGTTTATCAATCTTTTCAAAAATGCCTATTTGTATTCGTCTGATAAACTGATCAATGTATCCTTAATTCAGGAGAACGACGATCTGAAGGTTGTAATTACAAATAATGGGGAAGTGATTTCAGCGGATGACCGCGAAAATCTATTCAATGCCTTTGCGCGGGGTAAAAACTCCAAAAACATTCAGGGTACTGGATTGGGGCTTCGGATTACGGAACGCATTCTTAACCACCATCATGCACATATTATGTATGAAGCTTTAAACGAAAATTCAAACTGCTTTACAGTCTTGTTTAAATTTTAAGGTTTTTTTAAGGTTCATTTTAAGGTCGCTTTAAGGTCGGTATTGTAATCTTTGTAAATACTTAGATTACAATGAAAAATACCGTCTTCCTATTCTTCCTGTTCTTGTCAGTGAGTTCATATGCCCAGCAGGATACAGTTCTAACCTTGAAACAGAGCGAATCGCTCTTTCTCAAAAATAACCTGCAATTGCTGGCTTCAAGTTTTAATGTTGATGCAGCACAGGCGGCCATTATTCAGGCACGCATCTGGGAAAATCCCACTTTCTCTTTATACCTTAATGCTTACAATCCCGAGCAAAAGAAATACTTCGACATCGGTTCTGAAGGTCAAAAGGCTGCAAGTCTTGATCAGTTAATTCATTTGGGTGGTAAAAAGCGCAACGAGATAGCGATTGCGAGTGGAAATGCCGAGGTAGCCAGTCTCGAGTTTGCAGATTTGTCGCGTAATCTTAAACTTCAGCTTAGGCAAACCTATTTTAGTCTGTATTATCAAAACTTATCGTACAAGGCAATACTCAAACAACTTTCGAATCTCGACTCTTTGATAGTTTCGTATCACACACAGGTTCAAAAAGGCAACTTACCTATGAAAGATTTGGTCCGTTTGCAATCTTTAAACCTGAATTTACAGAATCAAAAATCACAGTTATTCGAAAATATCGTCGACTTTCAGAGCAATCTTGCTTTGATTACAGGATTATCAGCAACTATCATCCCTGCGCCTTCTGATAGCGAAGTATTAGTTTATCAGACCAGCAGAGTCTTTCAGCCTGATGAATTAAAAAAATTGGCATTGGAGAACCGTACCGATTTAAAGATTTCCCAAAAGCAGGTTGATGTTTCGGATTTGAATATAAAATTGCAAAAGTCGTTGGCGATCCCCGATGTAACGGTTGGTGCCGCATGGGATCAAAATGGAGGGGTGTTTAAAAATCAGGTAGGAGTGAATATTGGCATTCCTCTTCCTCTTTGGAACAGGAATCAGGGGAACATTAAAATTGCCAAAGCACAATTTAATGAAGCCATTGCACAGAAAACACTTCAAAATAACAAAGTAACTACCGAAGTGCAGCAATCGTTACGGAAATGGCAGGAAGCAACCGGGAACTACCAGCTTCTAACCAAAAGTTCATTACAAAACCTGGAAGATGTCCAGAATGGTATTTATAAGAATTTCAAAAATGGGAATCTTTCCTTAATTGAATTTACCGATTATATGGAAAGCTACCATTCCACTTTAATGCAGTATTACCAGTTTAATCAGAACCTGGTAAATGCCTGCGAACAAATCAACTTTGTCACCAATTCGAAAATATTTTAATTCAACGGTTATACACACATTATCAGACAATGAGAAACTTAATTATAGCGCTTTTAATCCTGTCGGGCACTTTTATTATTTCATGTAAAAGTCATACCAGCAATACAAACCCCGATTCAAAAAAATTTGTATTGAGTGATACAATGCTAAATACGACAAAATTTGCAAAAGCAGTATTGGAACCACTGAAAAACGAGCTGGAGTTTTACGGTAAAATCACAGCTGATAACAATAAACTGATTGAAATTTACCCTGTTGTGGGCGGCAGTGTTACGAAGGTTTATGTCGAATTGGGTGACTATGTCAAAAAAGGACAATTACTTGCTACCATCCGAAGTACAGAAGTAGCAGGATTCGAAAAGGAATTAAATGATGCACAGAGCGATGTGGTTGTATCAAGAAATAACCTTAAGGTCGCCCAGGAGATGTTTGAAGGTAAACTGAATACAGAGCGCGAAGTATTAACTGCCAAAAGCGAACTCGAGAAATCTGAATCGCAGTTAAACCGAATCCGCGAAACGTATAAGATTTACAGTCTGAAGCCAAATTCGGTTTATGAGGTAAGGTCACCAATCAGTGGCTTTATACTTCAAAAAGTCATCAACGAAGATATGCTTTTGCGTAACGATCATACCAACAATATTTTTGATGTGGCACAGATTGACGAAGTATGGGCGATCGCCAATGTAAGTGAGGCCGATATTCAACAAATCGAACTTGGATATGATGCAGAAGTTTCAACCTTCAGTTACCAGGGTAAAGTATTTCATGGAAAAATTGATAAAATCTTCAATATCATCGATCCCGATACCAAGTCAATGCAGGTACGCATTAAACTTAGTAACCCTGATTTTCTGCTTAAACCCGAAATGAAAGCGACCGTTAAGATCAGTAATACCCTAACGGAGAAAATGGTAGCTGTACCTTCCTCTTCTGTAATTTTTGACAAGAGCCGCAATTTTGTGATGACCTACAAAGACCGTTTCAACATCGAAACACGCAAGGTGGAAGTTTACCGTCAGGTGGGAGATGTCACCTATATAAGTTCAGGACTCAAAGAAGGGGAGAATGTAATTACCCATAACCAGCTTCTTATATACGACGCTCTAAACGACTAAGCAATAAAATTGCCATGACTTGTGAAACACAATCAGTGTTGATTAATCCCTTTCAAGGCTATTAGTTTCGTTGATCTTCGATTCGATGCGACCTTTAAAAAACAAATTTTTTACGTATGAACAAGTTTATAAAAAATATAATAGCATTCTCGCTGAAGAACAGGATGTTCACTTTTTTGTGGGTGGGCATTTTAGTGATCGCAGGAGTAATTGCTTTCAGGCAAATGCCAATCGAGGCATTTCCTGATGTTACGAACACACAAATCGTTGTAATATCTCAATGGAATGGACGTAGCGCCGAAGAGGTTGAACGCTTTGTAACAACTCCCATCGAAATTGCGATGAACTCGGTTCAGCGCAAAACAAGTGTGCGCAGTACAACCATGTTTGGACTTTCGGTTATAAAAATCATTTTTGAAGATGATGTTGAGGATTTCTTTGCACGGCAGCAGGTCAATAACCAGCTTCGTAATATTCAATTGCCCGATGGTGTTGAACCCGATGTACAACCCCCTTACGGACCAACAGGTGAAATATTCAGGTATGTTTTAAAAAGCGATAAACGTGATACCCGCGATCTATTAACGATTCAAAACTGGGTGATTGACCGGCAAATACGTTCGGTTCCCGGCGTTGCCGATCTGAATGCTTTTGGCGGACAGGAAAAGGTATACGAAATAAGTGTTGACCCTAACCGTCTTGCAAGTTATGACATCACACCGATGGAAGTGTATGATGCAGTCAGCAAAAGTAACCTGGATGTAGGTGGTGATGTGATCGAAAAGAACGGACAGGCTTATGTTGTACGTGGGCTTGGATTACTTCAGTCAATAAAAGACATTGAAAACATCATTGTGAAGTATGCCAACGGAAACCCTATTCTCGTAAAGCACATTGCAAAAGTGGCTGAAAGTTCTCTTCCGCGTGTTGGACAGACCGGGCTTGATGGCAATGACGATGTGGTTGAGGGGATTATTGTAATGCGAAAGGGAGAGAATCCGCACGAAGTTTTGGCCCGCATTAAAGACAAAGTGAATGAATTAAATACAAGAATTTTGCCTTCCGACGTAAAGATGGAAACGTTTTACGACCGCGATGTGCTTATGGATTATACAACGCATACCGTTTTGCACAACGTACTCGAAGGAATTCTATTAGTTACAGTTATCGTGTTCTTTTTTATGGCGAACTGGCGAACAACGGTGATCGTTTCGGCAATTGTTCCGCTTTCGCTCATGTTTGCATTTCTGATGCTACGGCTAAAGGGAATGACCGCCAATTTATTATCGCTTGGTGCAGTAGACTTTGGGATCATCATCGATGGCGCTGTAGTGATGGTAGAAGGACTCTTTGTAACGCTCGATCATTTACGGAAAAAAGTGGGTGATGAAAAGTTTAACAAACTTGCAAAAGGGAGTATTATCAAGAAGAATGGTGCCGAGCTGGGTAAGTCCATCTTCTTTTCCAAACTTATTATCATTATCGCATTGATTCCTATCTTTTCATTCGAGAAGGTGGAAGGAAAAATGTTCTCACCGCTTGCCTATACGTTGGGATTTGCGTTGCTTGGCGCGTTAATTTTCACTTTAACACTTGTGCCGGTTTTGTCACATGTATTACTCAATAAAGATGTTAAAGAGAAGAATAATTTCTTTGTGAATTTTTGGAACCGGACAGTTGAGCGGGCATTTACATGGACTTTCACACACAAAAGAATCAGCCTGTCAGTAGCTTTAGGTGTTATGATACTTACATTTATGTCGACAAAATTCCTGGGGAGTGAGTTCATGCCTCAGCTTAACGAAGGAGCTTTGTGGGTAGAAGCGAAATATCCGATGAGTCAGAGTCTGGATGAAACTGTCAAACGCGTTACTGAATTGAGAAAAGTGCTGAACGGATTTGAGGAAGTGAACGGTGTACTCTCCCAAACAGGACGAAGCAACGATGGTACTGATCCCAGTGGTTTTTACTATGTGCAAATGCAGGTAAACCTTAAACCGCGCGATGAATGGAAAAGCAAAATCACTTACGATGAGCTTGTTGAACGAATGGATAAGAAACTTGAAAATTTTCAGGGAATTAATTTCAATTATTCACAGCCAATTATTGACAACGTAGCAGAAGCTGTTGCTGGTTTCAATGCCGACAATGGTGTGAAGATCTTTGGCGATGATCTCGATAAACTTGATGCGATTGCCAATCAGGTTGTCGAAAAAATGCAGGATGTTCCGGGTATTCACGACTTAGGTGTTATGCGTAACCTGGGTCAACCTGAAATTAGTGTCATTCTGGATAAAGAAAAGATGGCGGCTTTTGGCGTGACGCCAAGCGATGCTCAGACTGTTCTTGAAATGGCATTTGGAGGAAAAACAGCTACCGAAAAATATGAAGGTGAACGTAAATTTGATATCCGTATACGCTATGACAAAAAGTACCGCAAAGACGAGAATGATATTGCCAATTTAAAAGTTCCAACTCTTAATGGCACAAAGGTTCCATTAAAACAGGTTTGTACGATCAGCAAAATTACAGGACCGGCATTTATTTACCGTGATAATACCAAACGATTCGTCGGGGTGAAATTCTCTGTGCGTGATCGCGATTTGGGGAGTACTGTAAAAGATGCACAATCACGCGTTAGCCAGATAAAGCTGCCTGAAGGATACAGCATCGGGTGGGCCGGTGAATTCGAAAACCAGGTTCGTGCAACCGACCGTTTAATAAAAGTTGTCCCAATAAGCCTTGTTGCCATCTTTCTGCTTCTGTTTATCATGTTCGGAAATATTAAGGATGCTACGCTTGTAATTGCCAACGTTCCCTTTGCAATGATAGGAGGAATCCTTGCCTTGCATCTGACGGGAATCAACTTTGGTATATCGGCAGGTGTGGGTTTCATCGCACTCTTTGGAATTTGTATTCAGAACGGGGTTATTCTGATCTCGGAATTTCATAAGAACATAAGAACAGGGCTTGCATTGACTTCCTCTATTCTTGAGGCTGTAAAAGTAAGAACACGCCCTGTAATCATGACAGCCTTGATGGCTTCCATCGGATTGATGCCTGCCGCTTTATCAACTGGTATTGGTTCGGAAAGTCAGAAACCATTGGCAGTTGTGATTATTGGCGGTTTGATTACTGCTACCATTTTAACCTTGCTTATTTTTCCGATTATTTTCTGGATTTTCAACAGGATTAAGCACGAGGCTATTGAATAGGAACTCTCATTTATATTGATTTTTTTGTTGTTGATTGTTGAAGTTAGAGAAGTGGGAGAGTCCGGTTTAGGGCTCTTCCACAATCTAAGACCCTCAAGGTTGCCTAAAAAGTAGAAGCTCCTTATTTGATTTACCCACAAAACTAAGTTCTCAAAATATAATAATGTCGTATTTGCAAAGGGCGAATTAGAGGCTTCTAAACACAATTACCAATCATACATTATACGACATATGCAATAAAGCGTGATAGGGGCATGATATAGGGAAGACATGGAGAAAACCCAGCCAAGGTGGTATATCATTATATTTTGTAAATAGTGCGATATTATTTGTTTCGCATTACTTTAGTTAAAAAAGGAACAGCAAAAATTTTGAATGAATTTAACATTGGAGACGATTGATTAACAGTACAGAGGCGATGTGGAAAGAAAGATCAGGCATGAGCCGGTTATTCTGATCGTTTTTCAACTACTTTTGTCCGACTATTTTTTTAGATATATATGAGACTGCTGATATTGCTCTTCCCTTTAATGTTCCTGTATCCTGGTACGACTTCTTCCTCATTCAGAGAGAAGCAGATGAATTTTACGAGGGTAAGGGAAGCCTATACTGCGAAAGAGAAAATTGTTGATAAAACGCTTGCAGTGCATTCGATTTCACACGACAACCTAAGGATTTACCTGCGTGCTTTCAAAACAGAACAAAAAATCGAGTTATGGGCGAAAAACACATCGGATTCTGTTTTTGTGCTCATCAAAGAATTCTCCATCTGCGAGCTTTCAGGCGATATCGGACCGAAAAGGCATTCTCATGATTTGCAGGTCCCTGAAGGTTTTTATCATATCTCTAAACTGAATCCTTACAGCCGGTATTATTTGTCGATGGAGATTAACTATCCGAATGCATCCGACAGTGTCAGGGGTGTTCGTGGAAGACTCGGAAATGAGATATACATTCATGGCTCTTGCCTTTCATCGGGATGCCTACCAATTACTGACGACAAGATCAAGGAACTGTTTGTTTATTGTATTGAGGCCTACAACAGCGGTCAGGAAGAGATCGGCCTCACCATCTTCCCGGAGCAGTTGAACGAGACCAATTATTCATCATTAAAATCCAGGTATAGTAAAAGCAAAGATAAAATCAGCTTGTGGGCGGATCTCAAAAAGAGTTATGATCTGTTTAACAAGACCAGGGTGCAGCCAACCGTAAAGTTCCTTAAAGACGGAACACATGAAGTGAATTGATGCTTCAAATTAAAGATGGTAAGGAATTGTAATCCATACCAACCCGGTCCGAAGGAGTGAACCCATCAATTGTCATTTTCATTCGCTATCCTTTCTCCAGGTATGTTGTCAGGTAGGATAATACTTTTTGTGAAAGTCGCTTTTTTGCTTCAATTGTAAATCCTGAATACTCCGCTGTTGAAATGATGTTGTTGCAAATGTCCAATTCACCTTCAAAGCTTTCGCCACCGTTCCCGTCAAAGATTGCAAAAGAAGTCGGGTCGTTACGAATCCAGTTTACAAATGCTTCCTTTTCGAAGGTTAAACCTAAAGAGGTATTAATCAGGATTGAATTGAGTTTCTTATTCTTAAATTCCTGCGCGGTGAGCAAAATGGTGTTTTTGGGAAGATGAGTGGTAATGATGTCGCATCTTTCCATCAGTTCATTCAGTGGCAGATATGTTATTCCTGTATGCTCAAGTTCATATTTTCGGGTGCGACTAAAATAAAAAACATTCATTCCAAAGTGAACAGCCGTCCTTGCAACCATTTGACCCAATGTGCCAAGGCCGATGATACCAATACTTTTGTCGGTTAATTCAGCGGCTTCGTTTCTCCACTTGTTTTTTCCAAGACCTTTCAATAAAAAGATTAACTGGGCTAAGATAAACTCAACGGTTCCTTCGTCGCCATAATCTCTTACCCCTTTTACCTCAATGCCTGATTTCCTTGCTTCAACAATGTCGACATTGGCTGATTTTTCGTCATAAAGACTGCAACACATTCCAATAAATTTCAATGAAGGACAAGCCCTTATGATTTCAGCGGTAATTTTGGTATGCCAGCTTACCAGGAAACAGTCGGAATCACCAATCCGATTGATAATTTCAGATTCTGATTCAGGGAAATCATCATAAATCGAAATTGCCTCCCGCGAAAGCAACGCTATCTTTTCAATTTCAGGACTTGTCAATCCGCACTTGTCAACAATTGTTATTTTATTGAATATCATATTTAATCTTTATAAAATTGGGACAAATACTACTTCGGTTCAAAGCTGCGATTTAACCGCTGAACCTATCCTAAAGAGATATTGTAACAATCGATTTATGGTATGATGGCTCATGATAAATGAGGAGAAGGGGTTTTAGAGACTTATATTTTCTGTAAAATATCAATAAACTCCTCCGGTGTAATATTAATTTCTCTTAATATTTGACGTATCAAGGAACGTCCTAAATCCTGGTTGGAATGGTGAGGAAGGGTTGTATATCGCCCATCCGGATGACGATAAAAAACATGACTTCCGCTTTGGCGTTTTGCTTCAAAACCCAGGTAAAACAATAATTTTTCAAGGATTTTAACCTTTACAATAGGTATTTTCGTGCTCATACAGCAACGGAAATATTATGAGTGCCAACGAAATGGGGTAAATCCAATTTTTCTTCCTCCGTCATTTCCTGTAAGCACAACTCTATTACCTCCTTTAAATTACTGTATAACTCATCCAATGTCGCAGCTTGTGTATGCGCGCCCGGCAAACCCGGTACAATGCCAATATATTGGTTTATTTCATTGTCCTGGATTATTTCTGCTGTAAAATTATAGATCATTTCTTTGTACTTTGTCTTGCAAATATAACGTTATTTCAAATTTCAATCGATAAAACAAATATGGAAATCATCCTTTACAAATCCTTATCCGGAACTGCCTTCAAATAGATGCTTTCCTGTCAACTAAACACCGAAACCCGACTTGCCTTTAGAATGCTTCTTAAAAATAATGTATAGGGCTATTCTTACTTATTGGGAGAAAGTTGTTCCGAATCTTAATGAACCTCAATATTCGAGAACTGCCGCATTTTCTGAAAGTTTTGTGAGCGGCTATCCATAAGGTGTTTACGCCAAGTGGCGGTCTGCTCGTTTAGCTGTAGTAACTTTATTCTTTGACTTGTATGCTGTTCTTGTATAAAATCTCCGGGTCTAAGTCAGCTTTATTATCCCATTCTATTGTATCAAAACTAACACGCACTGAATTAAATCTTTTAATATCCTTGAGCTCTTGAAATATTCCAATATTAAGATATGGTTTCATATCAAATTGACGTTTCTCTCCGTTATCAAAAGTCAATAGGAGAGTATAATTATTTATCGGGGTAACAGTCTTTACAGCTACATACATAACCCTACTATTTTAATGGTTCAATAGAAAATGGTTTCTCTCCATTTTGACATAATTCCCAATCAGCCATTAACTAATCACCTGTAAAAATAATGTTACTACTTTATAAAGAATCGAATTAAGATTTATTTATTCTCACAATCTCCCATAAAAAAACCCGCCAGTTTCCGGACACCTGGCGGGTTTTAAAAAAGAGGCATGGATTGTGTAACTATCCTGCCACGGTGGCGCTGATCACGCTGCTCCACGGGCCATACTCTCCGCGTGTGTTAACCCAGCGTAACCAGTACCATGCGGTCTTCCCGATGTTGGCTCCTTCGAAAAGCGTTGTATAAGTTGCGCGTGTTGAGGTCGCAAGA
>Ga0118677_10004715_pt1 | contig 24531 bp, 18 predicted proteins | sample AliMusrvi5mmetaG_FD_86154 | JGI IMG/M metagenome (GOLD analysis project Ga0118677, IMG submission 86154)
GTCGTCGTCCGTCAGCAGGGTCGCGTCGCCGGAAAGAAAATCGCGGCGCCCGCCGCGCGCCAACTGCCCCAGGTGCGTACGCTTGAAGACGTGCCGGCCGCGATAGAGACTCGTGTTGGTCATGCCCACCAACACGCCGTGATCCTCGATGCGGTCGAGCGGAAACCCGTCGCGGTGCAGTTTCCAGACCTGGCGGTCCTGGTAGAGGTCCAGGTTTCGCGCCAGGTCGGTGCATGGCACGTCGCAAGGATGGGGGTCGCCGGAGAAGAGCGCGTCCAGCGTGCCCAGCCAGGACGGATCCGCGCCGGGCGACTGCACGACGCCGATATCCTCGATCCCGCTGCCCCTGAAATAGCCGCAATGCGCGATGATCTTTACCGCCGGGAACGCGGCGCGCAAACGGCCCAGAATTCCCCGGAAAACCTTGACGCTCGCGTTGTAGGTCTCGTCCGGCGAGAGTTTCGATCCTTTCGCAGCGGCACTGAAGCCGGCGAAGTCGAACTTGAAAAGTTCCGTGTGCCATTTCTCCGCGGCGTGAAAGAGCGACTCTTCGAGCGCCTCGGCATAGGGGCCGTCCACCAGGCTGTAATTCCAGTTATTCGTGCTGGCGCTGGCTTTCCAGGCCGGCACGCGCAGGCGTTCGGCCGCGCCATTGGTGGCAAACCACAGGCCCGGCTTCATGCCCAGCGCCCGGATGCGCTCCAGGACCGGTTCGTAGCCGCGCGGCCATTGCGGTTGGCGAAAGGCTTGAAGTCCGCGCACGGCGTCAAACCACCAGCAGTCGATCAGAAAGTAGTCGTACGCAACGCCATGCCGATCCCGCCACCGCTTTAACGCGTCCAGATTGCGCATGGCCAGTTTCTCGGACAATTCCACGCGGTCGCCCAATTCGTCGTGAGCGCCCCAGGTGCCATAGATGCTGAATGGTTTGTGCATAGTTGAACCTAACGCGGACTCTGAGCCCATAACGGATGTAGGGGCTTCGCTCGCGAAGTCCGCCTCTCAGTCGCCTGTACAGCGGCCATCGGCAAACGACGCCCCTACAAAGAATGCGTGGCAGTTGTTTCGCCTGTTTTGCAGGGGCAACCCTGCCGGATATTCTTCGCCGCCTACCTGAATTTGAAAGTTGTTCCAGCTCGGACGCCGAACAGTTCCGGCAGACTGGTCTTGACCGTCAGGTCGTCCAAATACGCATTCCCGACGCCCGCCATCTTCAAGCCCGACAGGTATCCGTTGGTCTGCACCATGTAGAACCAGGACCCCGACGCGTTCATCCCGCTGTCGGTCCAAGTCCATCCGCGCGCATCCGTGACGGGGCGCGTCTCGTTGACCTGAAGTTGGTACACGTTGCGAGTGTAGTCGAGCGTCACCGTGAACCGCGCCCAGCGCGACGTGTCGATCGTGCCCGCGTTGGTAAGCGTGATCCACGCCGCCGACCCGCCCGCCGTACTGCGGTTCCAGGCCACAACCTGACTGTTAGTACTGACATAGAACGCGTACTGGAGATTCGTGTCGGAAATCGGATCGCCCTGCAGCGCGGCCGGATACGTCATGAAGTCCACATACGCCCGCGGCGCCCCTTCGCTGTGGATGGCATCCGTGAGATAGTCCTGCACGTACAACGCCTGCGTGTGAGTGCCGGTGGTCGGGAATTGCGAATGACCGGGCAAATACGCCAGCAAGCCGCTGGTGGCGGTCGCGTCGTTCGTGACAATGCCCGCGGCTGGCGTGTAGTCCCCCACCCACCCGTTGGTGCCCGAAATCGCCGTGCTATTCGGGTAGGCTTCAAACGGTTCTTCATAGGGCATGACGTTGAAGAACCCCGTGTCGTTCGTGAACAGAATCTTCAATCCGGTCTTCGGATTATTCACTACCTGGTTCGACGCGGCATTCGCGAACGCCGTGGTCTTGAACGTGAAGGTCACGTTGGTCGCATTGTCGTTCGTGCTATTGGCCGTCGCGACACCCGCCCATGTCACCGCCAGTTGTGCTCCGCTATTCCGCACAATCTGCGGCGTCAACCCGGCCGGATAGTTCCCCGCCGTCACCCGGCCCAGTCCCACAAACTCGTCCCCATTCGCGCCGGCAAACGTGTCGCCCGCCAACGAGATCGTCACCGGATTGCGATTGTCGATCACACCACCCGACACCTCCCGGAACGTGTCACCGCTATAGGTCAGCACCGGTTGATCCGCAAACTGCACGGCAAAGTCGATCGGATGCCCAATCACGTTCGACGCCGCCACGTTCGCGAACATGCCTGTCAGGAATGCCAAGTGCAGGTTCGTGATACTGTTTGCCGCCGCGTGACTGGTCGCGGCGTTCGTCAACGCCGCCGTCACATGCGTCCCGTCCACATACGTCAGCACGAACGTTAACCCCGGCGGGACATTCGTGATCGTATACTGCGACCCCGCCGTGTACGGCCCGGCTGTGAAGGTCGTCCCGGTCAGCGTCACCGTCAGGGTATTGCCGATCGTGCCGTCGTTCAATCCCGCTTCCGTGAACGTGGTTCCCGACGCACTCACCGCCGGTTGATCGAGGAACTGGACCGCCAAGTCCGACCGTGCCGAATTCCCCACACCCGCCGCATTGCCCCCCGCAAAGGCCGCGTTGCCGAAAGTCACCGCGAGATTGGCGATGCTGTTCGCCGCCAAGTGCGGTGCCGCGTATCCCGTAAAGGAAAGTGTCAGCGTTGTCTGGCCGGACCGCGTCAGGACTAGCGTCAGCCCCGCCGGCACGTTCGTTACCGCCACCTTTCCGGCCGTCACAAAGTTGTCTCCGGTCACGCCCGTCAGCGTGTCCCCGGTAAGTGTGATCGTCCCGCCCGACACCGATCCGTCGTTCGCCACAGTCTCCGTGAAGGTTGTAACCCCGTACGTGAGACTGGCGGCATCGTTGAAGGTTACCGACAGATCCGACTTCAACGATCCCGTCACGTTGGCAGCCGCCACGTTTGTGAAGGCCGTATCCAGGAACTGCACCGTCAGGCTCCCCGTATTGCTACTCGCGCGGTGCGGCGCGGCAATCCCCGTCAACTGCATGACGGCCTGCGTCGGGCCCAGACGGGTCACAACCGCCGTCAACCCCGTCGGCACATTCCCCACCGTCACCTTTCCGGCCTTCACCAGATTGTCCCCGTTAACGCCGGCAAAAGTCGTGCCCGACAGGTTGACCAGGTTGCTGTTTCCGATGGTCCCATCGTTTGCGGTCGCCTCGGTGAACGTGGTGCCCTGCCAGCTCACCACCGGCTGGTCGAGGAATTGGATGCTGAGATCCGACCTCGCCCCATTGACCACTCCTACTGCGTTGCTGCCGACAAAGGCGGTATCGTTAAAAGTCACCGTCAAGTTCCCGATGCTGTTCGCAGCCGCGTGCGCACCGGCATTGCCCGTGAAGGACAGCGTTGCGTGTTGACTATCCGTCACCGTTACCACCAGCGTCAATCCCCCGGGCACATTGGCCACCGTGACCTTCCCGCCCACCAGGTTTTCCTCATTCGTCGCATTGAACGTCTTGTTCGACAACGTCAGGGGCGTTCCGTTCACCGCCCCGTTGTTCGCGGCCGTCTCGGTGAACACGTTGGTGGCGTAGGTCAGCACCGATGGGTCGGTATAGGAGATCGCCAGGTTGGTGTTGTTGTTGAACACACTGGATGCCGGCACGACGTTAAACGCGCCGTCCAGGAAGGCAAACGTGACGTTCGTGTTGTCAGCCACGTTGTGCGCCGCGGCGTGCCCCGCCAACTGCACCTGTAACTGGGTGTTGGTCACAACGGTCACGCTGCCGGTCAACCCGGCCGGAAGGTTCAAACTGAGGTTCGTGCCAAAATTCGCATTCCCGTTGCTGTTGAAGGTCCCGTTCGTCAGCGAGATCACCAGCGGATTCGAGTTGTCGATCGAGCCGTCGTTGGCGGCGGTTTCGTTGAATCGGTTCGTGCTGAATGTCAACCGCGGCGTGTCGAAGAAGGCCACCGTGAGGTTCGTCTGTTGATACCCGGACACATCCCACGCATTGCTGAAAGCAAAGGCCGTGTTGCCAAACCGGACCGCAAGATTGCTGATGCTGTTCGTGCTCTCGTGCGCGCTCGCGGCGCCCGTGAGCGTGATGACGACGTTCGTGGCGCTCACCCGTTGCACGACCGCCGTCAGGCCCGCCGGCACGTAGGTGACCGTCGCCCTCCCACTGACCACGAAGTTCTCGTTGTTCGTACCTGCGAACGTATCGTAGGCGGGCGTGACGACGAGACCCGGCAACGCGATCGTCCCATTGTTGATCGTGCTCTCCGCAAATCCGGTCCCGCTCCAGGCCAGACTGCGATTGGTTGCCAGCACATCGTCCACGTAGGCCGGCGACGCCCCCATGGAGAATCCCGACAGCATGGCATTGGTCTGGACCATGTAGAACCATGTCCCGGTTCGAACCTGACCGCCAGCCGTCCAACCGGCGTTATCGGCAATGGGCGCCCCGGCGTTGGTCTGGACCACCTGGACCTGGAACATCCGGTTCGTGTAGTCATGCAGGATCGTGAACCGCGCCCAGTCGTTGGTGCCGATGGTCGGGCTGTTGGTCAATTCCAGCCACTGATTGGTCGCGGGCACAACTGTGACGTCGTGGTGCCAGATCGCCACTCGCCCGTTGGTTGTCACGCACACCGCATATTGCATGTTCGTGTCAACGGCCGGCAGGGCCGTCATCCACGTGGGCAGGACCATGAACTCCATGGCCACCACCCCACCCGTGGCGCTGTGGGTGGCGTTCATGACCGTACTGGCGACCTGCAAAACGGCGGTGTGCGTGGCCGACGGCAACGGATAGGCCCTTGTTCCGCCCTTGTAGTAATTGGTCAGGAGCAACGTCACGTTGGTGTCGGTGGTGACAATGCCGCCCGCCCCCGTGTCAGCCGTCCAGCCATTCGTGCCGGCAATGGACATTCCGTTGGTGTAGGCCTCGAACGCGTCCCACCACGGAACGTTGTTCGTTCCATCGCCCGAGGCCGTCAGCGCGTATCCGAGCGCGCCCAGGACCGCACCGGCGACCAAACGTTGGAATAGGTTCTTCATGGGGTCCCCCCTTGAACCACCGTTAGAACGCACAGAAGATAAAACCGGATGGCTGGCGGGTCAGCAGCAGTTGATTGCCGGAAGCCTTGACTTTGTACCCCGCAGGAACCGTCGTGAAGTTCCCGTTGATGATACCCGTCGCCTGGATGATGGGCATGGAATCGGTGTCAGTCAGTTTGTAGTTGTTCAGCGCCGTGACCGTGAGCGTGCAGTTGTTCGTTATCCACACGTTGCCGTAGACCTGCAACGTGTCGTAGCTGGTGCCACTGGCGACGTCGACATGCAGAGTGCTGCCGGAATTGAAGATCACGTTGTTGCCAAAGGCCAACGTGCCGACCCCGCCCGACACGGTGCCGGGATCGATCGTGCCGCCACTGTTGTTGGTGACCACGCCGGCCACGCCGAAACCCATGAGCGTGCCTCCGTTGTTCACGGTGACCGGCCCTGTACCCGAGGCGCTACAGGCGTAAAAACTGAGGCTCTTGGTGATGCTGCTGCTGGCAGTCTTTGAGACTGTGATCTGCGACGAACTATCTATGCTCATGATATAGGTGTTCGCCTGGATGGCGGCACCGGAACCGTCAGCATCGCGGAACGTCTGCCCTACGCACAGACCGTTGGTAGAACTCAGGCCGGTGATGCCCCTACTGCCAGACGTCATCGTGCACGTGATGTTAGTCGCCACCCCCAACGCTCCCTGACCCGTGAACGTGATGGGGATTGTTGCATGCCCGATTGAATTCTTGGCACCAACCGGGCTATTCAGCGTAATCTGCGACGCGCTATCGATGGAGGCGATGCGCGCATTGCCGTTTAACCATCCGGCGGATATGACTTCCTGCCCGACGAACAGGTCATCCGTGCGAGGGAGCCCCGTCACGACGGCGCTCATCTTGTCCACTTCCCCAGTCCGGACCCCGCTGAATCCAAAGGAATCAGCAATCAGCGTTCCGCCATTGACGTCAATGCCCCCGACCCAGGGGCCCCTCCCGCTTCTCTCATCAGTGTTGACGGCGCCGGACAAGGCGCACAGACGCAACGCGCCTGTGCCGGTCTTGATGATCTTTCCCGGACCACCCACGATCTGGCCACCTCCACCTACAGCGGAATCGGCGATGCAGTAATTGCATTCCATCTCCGGTTGCCCCGCCGGCAAGGACGAAGACTTGGCGATGTTGAACGTGCGACTGACCGACCCCGCGGCGTTGGTGGATAGGAAGATGTTCTGCCATGGAAGGTCGCCGGCGTAGGAAACAGTGTTTGCGTCGGTCCGCCAACGTGCTGGCATGGTTGAGGAGGACGCGTAACTCACGTCCGTCAACAGATACACAGACTGCTTACTGGTGTAATTGAAGTTATGGATGATGGCGCCGCCGTTGAACGCCAAGCCCGTTCCGGCGCCCTGGAGGATTGCGTTTCCAGTGCCGCCTTGCCAGATGGTCCCCCCCTCCAGAGTCAGAGTTCCGCCAATCGTCTGGTACTGACCATCAGGAAGCAAGAGCGTTCCGTATTGCCGGATCGTCACATTCGCATTGGTTGCGATCTGGTTGTTCGCGATCCCATTGTCCTCCACTATACCGCCTTCGATGACCATATTCCCCGGAACGGCAGATCCGGCGGCAGAACCGGATGGCCTTTTCAGAATGTAGTAGGCCGAAGCGCCGGTAAAGTAGGTCGTCCCGGAGTAGGTGTTCTTGTCCGTGGCGGTCCCCAAGATCTGAATATCCCCCCCCTCATTGCCGGAACCGATGCCGTAGACGACATCGAAGGCGCCGGTAATTGATCCATTGAGTTTGATCATGCCCCACGAGAGTCCAAACGTCTGCGCGCCGGCATTGATATAGAGTGTGGTGTTCGTCGTGGTGAGGTAACCGCCGCTCGCGAGCGTAAACGTGAATGAACCACTGCCGCCCGCTACCCCCAGTATGCCGCGGCGCAAACTCAAGGTAGTTCCCGCTCCCTGTGTCAGGGTTGCACTTGTGACCGGGTTGACCTGATACGCAGTGAGTGAACTCAACGTCAGATTGCCCAGTGTCCCTGTCAGCGTATTCGTTATGCGATAATCGCTGTCGGCAACCCAGGTGCTCACGTCGTTGGGCGCGTCGGTGTTCATCACCCCTTGCAGGGCGTAGTTTCCGTCGAGTTGGACCAGCCGTCCGTAACTGGTGATCGCCCAAGGCAGGATGGCGTTCGTCGGCGCCCCGTTCGACACGATCAGATCGGTCCGGATCGTGTTGGCGGCGTCGGTCGTCTTCAGGAAAAGCATCCCTTTGCCGTCCGGACCGCGGTCAAGGCCGGCCGCGGCATCGCCGAGGATGAACTTCCCGTTGGGCGTTCCTGATCCAGCCGCGCTGGTGCTCAAATCGATGCTTCCATAGCCCGACGCAAGCCGGACCTGCCGGATTGTCTCAGTACTGGGATTGCCGCTCGTACGGTCGCCCTGAAAACCGAGTCCACTATTGTAATCGTCATACCAAGTCTTGTTACCCGCACTCACGTTCAAATCCATGAAGGGCGAGTCGATGTCGTTGATCATCAGGTTATCGGAGAATGCCGTGTTGGGGCCGGCTTTGGACTTAAAGACAATCATTGCACCCAAATGCTGGATATTCGTGGCCCCCAACTGGAAGGAACTGGAAGCATCGAACGTGACGGTCGGACCGGTCAACCCGCGGATGACAATCGGGCCGGTCAGGCCCGAGGCATCGCCCTGGAACGTACCATCATGACCTGTCCAGATAAGGCCATTCGTGCCTACCAACTTAAGGCCGGGCTGAAAGATGCAAGTGAACCCGCCGGGGCCATATCCCATTACATTGATCTTGGGGAACGAATTGCCCGGATCATAAGCGTATCCCGCGGCGTTGATATTCATCGGGGTAGTCCCACTCAAGGTGAGCGTCGCCCCGGATCCTGAACAGTACAGTTTAGCGCCACTCGATTTCTCTTGGTCGAAAACCTCAAGCCGGTTGGCCGTGATGTCGGTGCCAAACGTGATGGTTGGGTTGTTGGCCACGAAGGAAGTCACCCCCTGGCCCACGATGGCCATGTTGGTACCCGTATTGGACCATGCCTGGTAGGTCGTTCCGTTGGTATCCGCGGCCCAATTCTTGGCCGAGACGTCCCACGTTCCCGCAAGGGACGCAAACGTCGTCGGCAGCGCCGTGCCGTTGGCCTTATCCGTCGTGCCGCCACCCCAGTAAAGCGTGCCACCCCACGCCGTCCCCATCGCCGCGCCCACTGCCAACAAAGCGATTCCGATCAACCGTTTCATGACATACCCCCTTGCCGAGTTCTGCCGCAGAGCATTCTGCCTTCTTTAACTCTTCGCATATTACCAAATCACGCTTGCCGCGTAGCGTCATTTTAGGCATTATTTTTTGATGAATCGCACCAATGACCACACGCTCACTTCTACCCCGCCCCGCCCCGGCACTGCAGTGAGGCGACCCCGCGTGGTGTTGGTGCTGGACGCCACCCTGCCGGATTACGCGTCCCTAGTTCGGGGTTGCGTGGAAGCGGCGGAACAGACGGGGCAGCTTGAAATCTTCTATCGCGGATTGTTCGACCGTGACGTGGCCGGCGAAATCGGCGCCGGCGGACCCAGGGTGGCCGGGGTCCTGTGCCGGACGACCGCGCCGCACCTGCCCTATCTTCGCCGGTGCGGTCGCCCCGTCGTGCTCCTGGAACAGGATCACGCCGCCGGGTTTCCTTCCGTCCGCGCCGACAACGCCGCCATCGGCCGGATGGCGGCCGAGTTCCTGCTGGCCAAAGGGCACCGCCGCTTCGGTTACTGGGGTGTCGCGGGCGCGCTCTATTCCGACGAACGCGAACGCGCGTTCGCCGAGGTCATCCGCCGCTCGGGCAACGAACTGTTTTCCTGCCACCTGCCGCCCCACAAAACCCACAGGAGACGTGTCCAACGACCGATGGAGCATTGGCTGCCGTCCCTCCCCCGGCCCGTTGCCGTGCTCACGGACACAACGACACATGCGCGCGAGGTCGTCGCTTTGTGCGAGCATCTCGGCTTTGCCGTGCCGGAAGAGGTCGCCGTCCTGTCCTGCGACAGCGATGCCCTGCTCTGTACGACCATCCACCCCTCCATCTCAGGCATCGACCAGAACATGCGGCAAATCGGGTACGAGGCAGCCATCCTGATGAGCCGCCTTCTCGCCGGTGAAACCGTGCCCTGCGAGCCGCACTGTATTCCGCCCGTCGGCGTGATCGAACGGCAATCCACGGACTCCTTTGCGGTGGACGACCGCAGCCTGGCTGCGGCCCTGAACTGCATCCGATCGCGTGCGACAGCGGGACGAATCGCCGTGCGCGACATTGCTCAGGCAGCGGGGCTAAGCCTCCATACGCTCCAACGGCGTTTCCGTACGCGGCTGGGTCGCACGGTCCAGCAGGAGATCGCGCGCGTTCGCAACGAGACTGCCCAGCGCCTTCTGCTCACCACCCGCCTGCCCATGACGGCTGTTGCCGAACATTCCGGCTACGAAAGCTCCCCCGTGTTCACGCGGGCCTTCTGCCGCGCGACCGGCACCACGCCCCTCGCCTTCCGCCGCTGCGGCGGGGGAGAACGAGAGGATGTAAAGAATATCCTTTGATGGCCCTGTTTCGTAAGGGAATCGGACATAATGCGAGCGCAGGAGTTTGACAGGAGCTTTCAGGAGCTTGCGTGCCGCTGGGGGATAGGATACTGTTATTGCCGAAAAGCAACGAAACTGCTTGTCGAGGCGTGCGATGCAGACCATAAGCTTTGAGGATCGTTTCCTGACTGAACTGAACGAGGACCATCGGGAGTTCGAGCAGAATGTCAGGCTGGCTGCCGCCATCTGGTTTTACGTGTGCCACAAACTGACTCTCGGCCAAGCTGCTGAAATGGCCTCGCAATCTCAGTATGAATTCATGCGCGGACTCAGCCAACTTGGTTGGTCCGCCATTGACTATCCGTCGGAGGACCTACGCGTGGAGGTCATGGCCTCATGATCGTGTGTAACGCGTCCCCCCTGATTGCTCTTGCCAACCTCGACCGCCTTGATCTGCTTGATCGCCTTTTCGGCGAATGGCGCGTTCCCGAGCGTGTGGCCACCGAGTGCACTGTGGATCAGAAGCCCTTTGCGGCCAGACTCAAAACTGTACTGCGCGAGCATGTGGTGACCGTGAGCGGACCTGAACCCGTTCGCTCGCTCCGCATGCTCGTGGACCTGGGCGAAGCCGAAGTCATTGCCCTTGCCGAGGAGAAGGTTATTCCGCAAGTCCTCATGGATGATCGCAAGGGCAGGCGTGTAGCTTCGGCACGGGGATTGAAGGTCATCGGGACGGTGGGACTCCTCCTGAGGGCGAAATCTGAAGGGCTCATTTCTTCCGTCAAGGACGCTTTGGAAGCCCTCGACTATGCAGGTATCCGCGTCTCCGCCTCACTACAGGCTGAGGCCCTACGACTCGCTGGCGAGCAATAAGCCAGAGATTCAACTGCCTCAAGTCAACGGCGCGATCGGCTCGGTCGACAGTCCTTTTCCAGTGCCACGTTCTGGCGAAATGCTCCAGAACTCGGTCGTATCACTCCGATGCAACGGCCGCCGGTAATGCTTGTCCAGCATCTTCACGGAGTGACCCATCATTAACGCTGTCTTGTCCTTCCGCTCGTACCGCGCGACATGATAGGAGGCATACGTATGCCGCAGCACATCTGGAGTCCAGGTATCCTTCAGTCCGGCTCTCTCTCGGACCAGATTGAAGAGTCTCGTGAATGAATACGCATCCTGCACGACAATCGGCCCGCTTGTCTGTCGACACGGCTCCAGCCATTTGACGAGAACATCCTCCATGTCCACGTAACGTTCGTTTCTCACTTTGGAAATGCCTCCCGCAATGTGGATATAGCGCAAGTCAAAGTTGACGCTCTCCCACGTGAGCCGCTGTAGTTCCGTCGGCCGGACGCCAGCGAAAACAGCGATGGCCAAGTACGGAATGAGTTCAGGCGCATGGTCGCGTGCCGTGACCATGAGGCGACGGATTTCATCGGGCGTCAGGATGGCGATCTCGTGCCGGTCAACATGAACGCGATCAATCCTTTCCACAGGATTCGCGCCCGCGTATCCCTTCTTTTGCGCGAAGTTAAAAAAGGCGTTCAGATAAGCGAGGAAGTTGTTCCGCGAGACCGGACTCAGCGGTTCGCCCCTATTGCTCTGGTATCCATCGAGCCAATTTGTGATTTCATCGGTGCTGATGTCGGTCACGCTTCTCTTCCCGAACACCTCGGCGAACTTGCCGATGCGATACTCGATGGTCCGCAGATGCCAAGGCCGACAGTTGGCTTTGCGTTTGGCCTCCCTGTATTCCGCCATGAGATCCTGCACTGAGTGTGCGGCGCTCGGCACTGTCTGATGCTGGACGAAGAACACGGCAGCATCCCTGAGCGAGGCAACGCCATTCAGCGTGTCCAAGGCATCAATGACATCAACACGTTCGCGCTGCGTCAGATGGCAGAGAGTCACCGGGTTGTTCCTGAGGTCCTCCACTTCTGGCGCCTCGCGCGCCCAGTGTTGGTCAATGTCCTTCTTGGCAGCGTCCTTAGTCTTGAAGGACCGCTGGACTCGGCAACCCTTCCGCCATCCATAGTCGACCTGCCAACTCCTGCCGCGACGCCTGATCCTGATCGCCCTATACTGGATACTCCTTGAAGCTTCTCGCCGTGTCATGGTTCACCTCCATGTTGTGAGAAGCTTCAAAATACGTTACATCCACGTTACATTTCAGCCCAACGGAATTTCGCTGTTGTCATAACAGATTGATTACTAATGTGATACGATTGCCGGAATAGAATCGCCTCTTGGGCTTTGCCCTCCTAAAACATGCCCGGATCACTGCGAGCACGACAGGGAGCGGCCGACGAGATTCCATCTTTGGCCTATCCTCCTGTTCAATAACGACCGCAACCCGGCGCTACCCTTGATGGTGACTGCGTAACTCCCCGCCCCCGTATCCCGGACGTCTAACACTGGTCGCTCCGCGAATGCTGTCCGGCGTACGTGATCCCGGGACCAGAACGGACACGCAGGCCTTGAGTCATGAGTCACGCACCTACGGAATGACTCACGACTCACCCGTGTGGACGCGTGGATCAAAAACTTCAGGTGAAGTTTTTGATCGTTCCCCGCGTAACTCTCCAGGATCCCCGATGCGCCGTTCGCCCCCGTGGGTGGGCAGGCGCCGCCCGTCATGCGTCAAAACGGCAGAAAAATCACATTCCAGTAATGGCAGGGTGTGAATCAGATTGAAGTCTGGCCGCCTTGGCACTCCTCACGCCTATCGGCAGATCCAAATTGTCGGACCATTTCCGGCACCGCTTCGCTTGCGTACCACCCGGTAGGCCGGATTCTCAGGCGGTAGTCGGCGAGCCCTGAGTCATGAGTCACACACCTACGGAATGACTCATGACTCACCCATGTGGGCCGTGGATCAAAAACTTCACCTGAAGTTTTTGATCGCAGCTCTCCGCCATGACGGCACACAGGTCGTCACGAGTGTGTCTTCCGGAAGGCTTGAAAGCGTAACAACGTAACATTCCCCGTCAGGGAAACAGGTCGATAGACGGCCAGAATCGCCTCAAAACGTCATCATGACGGGGCCGAAAGTGCGATATTGAGCCACTGTTACGGTGTTACGTTTTGGATAGCGGGGCCCGCCACGTCGGTGCAAAGGGCATTGTAGGTCCTGCAAATCACGAATTGCAGGACTTGGGCGATCCAGCGGCCAGCGCCAGACCGGAGGTGTGATACGTATCACACCCTACGCGTAACCTTCCGCCACCAGAATTCCAGACGGCCCACAATGGTCGTTTCGCGAGAGTTGTACGGCGTCCATGCTGACGGGGCCAGAACCGTTACGTATCGTTCTTCCACAAAAAAGGCCACCACCTTTCGGCAGCGGCCTTCTGTGAGCCTAAAGACCTGATCAGCCCAGGATCGCGTCCTTGGCGGCCTTAGCGACGCGGAACTTCACAACCTTCTTAGCTGCGATCTTGATCGTCGCGCCAGTCGCCGGATTGCGACCCATGCGCGCCTTACGGTTGATCAAAACCAACTTGCCCAAACCGGGAAGCGTGAAGCCGTTCTTGGCGTTCTTGTACGCCAGACTAACCAGGGCCTCGATCGCCGCAATGGCCTGCTTCTTGGTGAGTTCGGTCGCTTCCGCCACGCTGGCCACGATCTGGCTCTTCGTCAATGCCTTCGCCTGTGCTTTCGCCATTCTGTCGTCTCCTCTAGGGATTATCTGGCGAACCGTTATGGTCAGCCCTTATGCGGGGCACTATTGCATATCGCGTGAGGAATGCAATCGCATCCGCAGCCTTGCGCGCTACAACCGGCACGCCCTTCAGGTGTGACACCTACGCCTCGATCATCACCGGTCGTGGCGACCGCCGCTCTTGCTCATCCCGTATCCTGACGCGTGCCAGCCCCAGCTTGGCGATGCTTTCCTGCAGCCGTAGCATACTGGCCATCTGGCGCCCCGTAGGCTTACCGGGCTCCGTCAGTTTGCCGGTCGCAAGAGTGGTGGCGTCATGCTGCGCCCTCTCCAGTAGCGATGGCGCCATACACTTCAGGATCTCGACGTCCAATCCCTGCATCAACCGTAGGGTTTGGTCCAGGGCCGCCAAGGGGTCACTGTCCGCCAATGCGGTCACACGATCCAGTTCGTTGACGACGGCCGCTTCCATCTGCGGGAACGGTTGCATCACGACGGCCGAAAGCTGGAAGCCGGACGGCTCTGCTGTGACAAGTTCCGAAGGCTCAATGACCATAAGATTTTGCATCCTCACACCCCCACTTAATAGCGCTAACCGTCCAGTTGCCGGCCCGCTCGCCCTGTAGTCCCACTTCCTTCATCAACGCATCACCGAGCCGTCCGTACCCCCACAGCCGCCACACCCCGGACCTGATGATGCTTTCGAGCATCTGGTCCGTAATGGGCTCCTGGCGGACCCGCGTCCAGTAGATTGATTTCCGGGTCCGGCTCGCTGCCAACAGTTGGACGGTTGCCTGTAGGTCATCCATGGCGTCGTTCCAATAATCGTGAGCCCCTCAGGCTGTACCCGGCACGTCTGGCGACCTGACTCGCCATACCGGCGACCCGCCGGCGGAGGCGTCCTAACTGCGCGATACGGGCCTTATCAATAGCGGGCGGTTCGTACATAGAGGCGCGCCAACGTTGCTCCCTCAGGATGCCGTCCGCCCACTCGGCGACCGCCGGATTGGTCCCCAGGTAGATAGTAGCGCGCTGTCGACGGCCACCGACACGCGGCAGCTCATACCGGACCCGGTAGAAGGCCGTGCCGTCACCACTATGCTCCCGACAGAGGTGGGCACCCCGTGGGATGGCCCGCAGGCTGCTGAGACGTGAGAGGACTGAGGTCGGTATTCCTCGTGCCCCGCCGAGCAGAAATGCATACAGGAGCTGGCCTGATGGGCTGGGCGCCATATCGCGCGATATGCCGGTCAGGTTCAGCACGGCCTCGGACGCCTTCGGTACGGCGTCCTGCTCCGCCCGGGCGGCGGCCGACATGTGGCCCTCCTCGTCGAAGCGTACGATACGTGGCCGTTTTGAGCTCCAGCGATCCACTGTCGCCGGCACAGTAGTGAGGCCAGATTCAATCACCGGCCCGTACCTCGGACGATCCAACCGGCCGGCCGACTACCGGGCTCCGGGTAGGGCGGCAGGCTGATCGTGAGCAGCCATAACGCCTTCATCCGCTCGCTGTAGTGGGCAGGCTCTGACTCTCGTGACGTCAATGGTTGCTCGGCTGTTTGGGTCATCTGGCGCTCTCCTCGGGGGGCCATTAGGCGGGCAGGATTACTAACCAGATCAATATAGCACAGACTAGCGGTCCTGTCGACCGCAGGATCTCACGTAACAGCCGCGTAACTCGCCACGTTCAGGATTGCCGACGACGTACACTGGTCGCGTTGCGAATGTTGTGCGGCGTGCGGGATCGCGGCCACCCCTATAGATCCAGAACAGCGGCCCACCAGGCCCACCAGGCCCAGGACCCCGTAGACCATTGCCGGTGACTTTCCAGAATTAACCGGTGAAGTTCGCCGGCCGGTTCCGTTCCTATTGAATCTTCTTCGTCTCAGCATACTTCAGGGCGACTTCTCTCGCGGCCTCTTGCACCAGGTCGAGTAGTTCGTCTGGTTCGGCCTTGAGCTTCCTGTCGGCGGTGATCTCTGTCTTGCCCGTCTCTACGTTGACAAGTCTAACCGCAAGGCTGTAGGTGCTCCCGACTTTGCCAATGGACCCGCCAACAATCATCTGGACGGCGAGAATCTTCCCTATTTCGACGAGACATGCCGAGTCGTCACAGGCGTCTGTTCTTGAAAACTGTTGAGCGTCAAGAACCGCCTTCATGTCCGACCGTGACAAGACATTGAAATACTTCGTCTCCACAAGAGCCGTCTGGAGTTCTTCCGTGAGAGTCTTGGCTTCGGCTTGAGACAAGGCATAGGCCATAAGGTCGACGACGGCAATGTTCTCGACGGGCCAATTGACCTTCGGAAGCGTAGCACTGTCAACTCGCCGCGTTTCCGGCATGGCGTGCAGACCTGAGGCTGGGGAGGGCGACTGGCTCTTCTGCTCATGGAGTGTGAAGTGATGTGAGTGGGCAGTGAAGAATGCCAACGGAAGAAAGGAAACTTCGCTATCCTGATATCCCTTAAGCCGCACCTGATACCACGAGCCCTGAGGGCCATCATATCTCGCCCATGGCGTCGTTCCTTTGTAGCGGAACTCAGCACCGTCAGGGTCCGGCTTCTGGCTTTGTGATGCGCTGCACGACCACACGTGTGCACCTGATGGCGTTGAAGTAATCTGATGACTCCCTAGCCCATTACAACCGGCGAGAAGCATGGAACCGGCCATCAGCAGTGGAAGCACGGGCGTCTTCATCTCGTCCTTTGAGTCACGGCGAACTATTCTCTAACGAAGTTGTCCTTGACTGGCCCGGCATCCCGTAGCCCAGCCGCTCAAGGCAACTACCCAGCCTATCTACCTTGGTCGCATTCTCGCTCGTAACGAATCTGAGTCAAGCACAACCCAGCGAGGCGCGGCGGCCACCAGTACGCGATCGCGGCATCCACCTACGTATCCAGAATAGCGGCCCAACTGTCCCAATAGGCCCAGCCAGAACCGCGGGACGGAGGGCCGATTGGGCTGGTTCCTCCAGGTAAGGGGCTGCGCCCACCCCCAAGACGCCTATGATTTGCGAATACGGCTTGCCGGCCGGTCGGCCATGGCCTATCTTATCCGCCATGTGTGCACGTGTGTCGTTTCGAGGCAAAACCACCTGTAGGGCAACGTTATGACCGGTACCGAACAGAGCCCTACCCTGATCGCAGACCCGAAGCAACGCGGGATACTGATCGTCGACGATGAGTTCGGGCCACGGGAAGCCATGCGGTATATGCTGAAATCCCGTTCCTATCAGAATGTCCATTTTGCCCAGAATGGCAGGGAAGCGCTTGCACAACTCTCGGCACTGGGCTCGGCCGTCTACCTGATCCTGCTCGACATCCGGATGCCCGTAATGGACGGCATGGCGTTCCTCCACCATCTTGCGGGCGATTGCCATTGCCCTGTGGGGGTCATTGCCGCCACGGGTTCCCCATCGTGGGACGGTAAGCGGGAGTTCCTTGAGGCCGCCACGCCGAACGTCCTCCCGCTGGACTATGTCGGCAAGCCGTTTGAACTGACCGATATGCTGGATAGCGTGTCCCGCTCGCTGGATCGCATCCACGCCCAGCGCGAAGCATCTGTGGCGGCCTAATCAGGCCACGGCTGTCGGAGTACTTCCGGCACTGGTTCGCTTGACTGGTGCCCTGCCGTACTGCTGCCGGCCTACATGTCGGGCGTTCTGGCGTCATAGCCGGTAGAGCGTAATCCGGGCCATCTCAGGCTACTGTGATTTGCATCATACCTCGGCCGCACGTAACTCACCAGCATGCCGGACGCCCGACACTGGTCGCTTCGCGAGTGTTGTCCGGCGTACGTGATCACGGTGCTGGACGGTTACGCTTCGTAGTCCAAGCGCCGGGCCGGCTGAATGGCGGCACCAAATCCAATCCCGGTTTCGGGACCATCCGTAGGAGGAACCCAATGAAGACAATCCACGATCCGCATTACGCAAGGCCGAGCGTGAGTCGCGAGTCACGCGCCTAGTGGGTGACTCACGACTCACCCCTCCAAAGAGCAGCAATCAGTGCGCTTTGCCTTTACGTACAGCACGTGACTTCTCCTTCTTACCCGGCATGATCCGCCAGAAGGCCGCAACGTCAGCAGCGGGCGCCTGCACGCCCTTGTAGTGCGTCACAAACGTCTGGGGGTTGCCAAAGTGCCCGAGTTGCGCCATGGTCGTCGCAGCGTTCTGGTGGGCGTTGTAGTGCATGGTCGCAAAGGTGTGGCGTGCAACGTCCGTGGGCCAATCTGCCAGCCCGCACGCCTCCATGAGCTTCACCTGCATCCGGCGATAGGCTGTCCGGCTCGGCACAATCAAGCCAGTCCCCCGGCGGGCCGTCAGCCATGCCACGGCGTTATCCGACAGGTCGACATTGCGCATGGTCCGCGTCTTGGTCTGCTCACCGGTCAGCCGGATCAGGCGGGCCGTCGTGTCGATCTGTGCCCAGGAGAGCCTCATCATCTCGTGCGGACGTATGCCGGCAAAGAACAGGACCGTAAGGGCCGGGACGATTTCAGGGACAGAAGCTGCTGCCTTAGCAAAGATGTCCGTCACGACCTTGACGTCCCATGTCACCGGGGGTTTCTGGTCGCTGCTGCCACGGGCCTTCAGCTTGCCGTGGAAGAACGTCAATAACGACAGCCCAGCGCCCACGTACGCCTCAGTGGTCGTGCTACTCACACCACGGGCCAATGCCCATGCTCGAATGTCTGCCTCGTCCACCGCAGCTGTTGACGTTTCGCCCATGGCCTTACAGAGCGCGTTGAACTTTAGTCGTTTCTCATAGATTGACAGTGAACGGCGCCCGTTGGACTGCATGGTCTCCAAGTACCTGTCACAAGTCTGCCGGACGGTTTCACCCAGCGTTGTTGGGTGCCGCCGAACGTAGTCCTCTGCGGCCGCCAGAATACTTACGCCAGTACCCTGCAGAACCCTCATGGCTGCCAAAGCGTCCGCGCGCACCTTCTCGGGTAGGTTAAGGGTTTGAGTGCCCTTGTTGGTGATCTCAACCCGCTTCTCTTGGCAAAACGTCTTGGCCTGTTCTAGTGATGGAAAACCCTTTCGGACGCGTCGCCCGCCGATCTGAAAATCGACAACGTAGTAGCCAGGGCGGTGGGTCCATTCTCGGATGGCAAAGCCCTTTTCGTACTCCGTACGCATCCGGTGTCTGCCTCTGTGCTTGCCCATGTCGGCCTCCTTCGCTACCGTCATTAGGAACAAGACGGTGCTACTGGGTGTATGGCGGCAAGTATAGGCAGAATGTCAACAGAATGTCAACAGTACCGAAAACGCCCAATAATTGACCACTTTTTGCAAGACTTAGGATCTTGTGCCGCAAGGCGTGCGGGTTCAAGTCCCGCCTCGCCCACCAAGTTTTCTGCGTATTCATTGGGAAATCCACGCATCCGCAAACGGGTTCCCCATATTTTCCCCACCCCGTGAGACAGGCTCAGCACCGAGGAATCAACGTCACGACATCTTCCTGAACTCATCGAACAGGTCCTCGTGCCGGATGACCCTGTCGAAGGTGGCGAGGAACGGAGAGGCTGGTGGAGCGGCCGATGCAAAACGGGTACAAATCTTGTCGCCCGAAAGGGAACGTCCGAGTATAAGGGTTGCCTAGAAGCACGGAGCAATATGCCAGATTCATCCATTATAAATGCGGTGGTCAAAGCTGTGATTCACTTGAATAAGAATCCTCAGGCCAGAATTCTTGACCTGAGTTGTGGGGATGGGGACATCATCGAGGCTCTGGCTCGAAAAGGCCACACTGCAGAAGGGACACATTTCAGGAATGATGACTACATTTTCAAAAACCCATCGCCCCTGCTGAAGACAGCGACCATTCACAGAGGCATCGACCTGACCCAGCCCCTCCCTTTCGCCGACTCATCCTTCGATGTTGTATTGGCCACGGAGGTGCTCGAACATCTTCCGTCACACGCACCGATTGTCGCGGAAGCAAACCGCATTCTACGCGAAGGCGGACATTTCATCTTCACCACTCCAAATATCCATCGCCTGTCGTCCCGCGTCCAGTTCCTTCTGACAGGAACACACGAGTTGTGCGGTGCCCGGCTTGGATGGCATGTATCGCGTGACAGCCTTTACACAACCCACTTCAACCCCGTGTACTTTCCCGTTATTCATACGCTACTGTATCAGCACCACCTCCGGGTAAAACGATTGTATGTGACATCGTTCATACCGTGGGACTGCCTTTTGCTGCTGCTCTACCCGCTCTTGGTCACGGCGACAGGCCTGGAGCTGACTCATTTTGTGAAAAGATCGAGGGATGGCGGCAAAGACCTGCTGCGTTGGCTGCTGAATCCTCGCCTGCTCTTGAGCAGCCAACTTGTGGTCGTCACCAACAAGATGTACTGAACAGCATGGATTCCTCACTCCTTTGAAGCCGATGAATGACGAGGCCCACAAAAAGGCGGTCGATCTGGTGGAGAAGAATCTACGGCAGGCGATGTCGAAGGTGGCGAGGCACGGAGAGGCAGAAGAGCAGGCCGATGCAAAACCGATGCAAATTTTGTCGCCAGTTTTGTCGCCTGAGGGTACGGACAAGTGATCACCCTCGGCAGCCACCACTTAAGTCGTTCTATTGCAGCAACTTAAGTGGATGGCGATACAGGACTCGAACCTGTGACCCCTACCATGTCGAACATTCCTGCATCACGACTACGTCCGCCTTTGACGCAAGAACAGCTCCCAGTGGGTTGCTGTACGTACATGCACCCTCGTGCACGTTGTAACTCAACACCCACAGTGCTGATGCGGGCGGCACCCGCGGCAGCTCTACGGACTCGCAGCCGAGCATCCCGGCTGCGAGCGTGCTAAGACACGCAATTCGGATTATCTTCTTCATTGTCTGTAATCGCACGTTACCGTTTTGGCGTACCCCTCCACCGATTCTACTGGGTGGACTTTCCACCCGTGGCGGCCCATTGGTAATAATCTCGTCACCACGGTCGCGATCAAGGCGCGTTTCGAACGTCTCGCCCGAACCGCTCGGGAGCCATCCATCGTTGACCAGACAGCGCGTCATTCTGTGGAGAACCCGCCGCGTACGGCGCCAGCACTTGAATCGTGACGGTGGCGGCATTGCTCTCATTGTCTGTAGTGCCCTGGGTCACCCGATAGACGAATGCATCTTGTCCGGCGAACCCGGGCTGAGGGGTGTAGACAAATGCACCGTCAGGCTTCAAGGCGACTGCGCCATGCTCGGGGAGCGAGACCAGTGCTGCGGTCAGGTGCGTGCCTTGGTCGTTGCCCAGTACGCCGGGCGCTCCGACGGCAAGCGGTGTGGCACAGAACGTTCGATACGTATCATTTTCGGCCACTGGGCTGCCGTCGGTGATGGGATGGATATAGAGCCAGTCGATCGTCATCGTGCGCGTACCCGTCCAGTTGCAGGGCCCGGCCCACCCGACCCGGCGCAAGCCGACGAGGACCTCCGCCGGAAGCTTGGGGGTAAACGCGGGGCTGACCGTGCGCTGTTGCACGCCGTCGATGACAAAGGTGACGCGGTTGCTCAGCCAGTCCACGGTGTAGATGTGGTAAGCGTCAGCGCCTCGAGCACACTGCGCTCGAAGTCGTTACGCGCCACCGTATCCAGGTTCATCCGCTTGATCGGCCCCTTGTTGCTCGGCGCCGGCTGGGGCGTCAGGAACTTGTCGAAGCTGAGGACCCGGCCCATGAACTCCGAGTGAGCGAGGCTGACGATGATGCCGAAATCGGCTTTCCGCCAGATCGTGTTGGGGCCGTCCACGCGGGTCTGGACCCGGACGCCTGCGAGCAGGTCGTCGTAGTAGTCCAGCTTGGACTTGGTCGCCGTGCCAAACGGCGAGTCGGCCGTCACGAGCAGACTGCTGGCCACGTACTTGAACTTCAGTTCGGCCGGCAAGGGCTTGGCCGTATCGGCCATGCGGGCGGCGGCGGCCTTCTCAAACAGGGCCGTGTGGCGCTCCGCGGCCGGCCCCGGGAGCCCCCGCAGCACGGCGTGCAGCCGAGTCAACGCATCCCGGTTCATCGTCTTGGACAGGTTGATGTCGCCGTTGGAACTCAGTCCCAGCAGGGAGTTAAACCACGCCGTAAAGGCTTCCACCGAGTACTGCTTCGCCTCGAGGCCGGGGACGGCGCGGGCGTAGGCCTGGCAGGCTTTCAGGAAATAGTCCTGCGCAGCCAGGTTCTTCTCCTTGTAAAGCCGCGCCCGTTCCTTCGCCGGATTCTTGGTGAGATCCTGGAAGTACTCCAGGTCGCCCCAGTCGCTCAGAAGAGTCCCGGCCGTCGATAGCGCCCGCCACTCCTCAGGGTGCCGGACCGCCCTGGACTCGAGCATGCTGATGGCGTCGGCATAGCCTTTGCGAATCATCTCGAGAAGCTGGTCCTGACCGCGATTGTAGAGGGCCGCCTGCTGGGTGGCCATACTGCGCCAGCGCGTGCCCAGGTTGTCCTGCATCTTCCGGATCAGGGCATTGAACTGGGCTTCCTGCATGTCGCCGACCGGGCCGAACACCTTCTCAATGTCGGCCACCTGGAATACATCCGCGTTGCCGTAGCAGAAGTCGAAGGCGTCAAACACCCGGTCATAGTCGGCCGGCACGATGTGGTTACGCCGCAGCAGGTCCATCATCTTGGCCAGGCCTTCGACGTTCTTGCGGGCCATGATGGGCGTCACGACGATAGCCGAACCCGGCGCGAGTTTGAACCGTTGGCGGATGGGTTCGGAGATCCGCGGGTCGCGCAGGTCGGCCCAGCGCCGCAGAAAATCCTGGGCCAGCATGCCGGCTGCCTGGGGATTCTGCTTCGCCAGGTCCAGGATCATGCCGAGTGCCGGATCGGGATCGTCGCTGACGATCTGCAGCTTGGGGATCAGCAGGTTGACGCTTTCCTGCAGCAACGGCGGGATCGACCGCGCCCAGAGCGCCCCGCGCGGCGCCGTGGCGATCAGGAGTTCGGGAGCGACAAAGCGCGGCTTCGCGTCCGGATCGGTCCGGCGCTTATCGAACTCCGGCTTCTCCAGCAGCGTGTACCCGGCCTGCTGGCTCCAGTTCTCGGCCATGGCCGCGAGAAACAACCGTCGGCGTTCCTCGGGCACATCCGGCGATGCGGCGAGCAGCTCGGCCAGGTCCAATTGCATCTGCATGAGGCCTTCCTGCTGATCGTCGGCCACGCGGGCGTGTGCCTCCCAGCTCATCCGCTGCAGCACGACCTGCACGAGATTCTGGCCGGTAGCGCTGTCCCTGGACAGCATCTGCCGCATCAGCGACATCAGCACCGGCGGGGGTATCTTCCGGAAACGCTCGCGCAGGTCGTTGACCGTGGCATCCCACCGCCGCGGATCCTGTAACGCGTCCACCATGGCCGGGACATTCTCGCCCGACGCCTGACTGGCCTGGGATTGCAGGTCCTGGGCCCGCGCCTGCTGAACGCCGCGGAACTTCAGGATCTCGTCCCGCAGAGCTCCGGCCGGCAGCGCCTCCGCTTCGGCCTGCGAGGGAAGGAAGTCCTTCGCGAGATCGCCGAAATCGGCCCGCATAAGGAGTCGCCCTGCCAGCAGTCGTGCTGCGGGGTTACGCCCCCCCGCGACACGGGTGCCCTGCTCCAGGCGGGCTCCCAGCAGGGGGGCCTCCCAAGGCCGCACGACCCCCTTGATCAAGGAACCAAGCTGTTCAATCCATCGATCGTTCTTCGCCAGGTCGGAAGGACACGCGTCCAGCAGCCCGACGACGTCGTCGAGAGCCAGAGCCGGTTTGTCCCCCGTATTCAGATCAGCGAGCATCTTGCCGTAGACACGCTCCGCCAGGCTGTTCGTCATCTCGCGCAACCGCTGTCCGACGGCGCTCCAATTCCGTGACTGGTAATCGAGCATGAAGAGGGTTGACTCATCGCGCCGATCCAAATCACGGGACCAGAGTTGCCGCGTGGCATCAAGGGTTTCCCACGCGTACAGGGTAAACCGGCGGTCTTCGAGGCCGCGATAGCTCTTTTCCTGGGGTCGGTCTTCGGGGCGTTGCTGTGCGCTGGAGACGATGGCGCCCGCCAGCCAGAGACTGCCCAGGATCAACGCAGCGTTGCCGCGTGTGCATTGTCGCTTCATGGTCCAAGACTCCTTTCGACGATCACGATCCCGATTTCCGCTGTTGGTTCGGGTCCATTTTCAAAACCGCCCTCGAATCCGGCGGCGTCCGGCTCTCCGCGGGATACGGTGCGTTGCCGCCGCCCAGCTCGCTGGCGGCCTTCATGCTCCCGCCTCCGTCGGCGGGGGGAGGTTCAGGCGCCTGGCTGCCACCGAGGAGGTCCATGATCACTTCGAGATTTCGCTGCTGCCCGCGACCGGGCTCCCGCTCCTGTGACACCAGGCTGCCGACCGACGACTCCTGCCGGGCCGCCCCGGAAACACCCTGCGACTCTGTTTTCGCCGATCCTGAAACGCCTTGCGAATCGGACTTCGCCGCGCCGGCTACGCCCTGCGAGTCCTGCCGGGCCGCTCCCGCGACGCCCCGGGACGCCGCTCCGGCGCCGGCGTCGCTCCGGGCTGTCCCTTCCGTATCCGGCGGTCGGTCGGTCCGCTGAATCCCCTGGGCCTGTCCGCTGGCGCTGGCCGGCCGGTCACGAGGGAGCGGCTGGCGCCATAGGTTGGCATCCGTTCCGACTCCCTGGACGGCGTTTGTGGCGACGGCCGACTTTTCACCCCGGGAGGACGCGTCGGCGCCCCGAGCCTCCTGTGCCCGTGAAACGCCGGTCGCGGCCGCGACCGCGCAGGCTGCCACCCGAAGAACGACTCGCCGGAACGTGCCCATCTACGGCCCCTTCTCCATTCGGTCGACGGTACGGTCCACGCGGCGCCGATAGGCCGCGTAGGCCGCCGCATCCTCATGCTCCGCCAGGTAACGGAAGCTTTGCCGCGCGCGCTCCGCGTACGGCAGCCACTCCTTCTCGGATGCCAGCGTGCTCTTGAGCGCCCACGCGGCCAGATACTGGGCCTTGCCCATGGCCTCCCGCGTCGCCCGCGTGATCCGCGCCTCGTCCCCGTAGGCATTCGCCACTTCCGGGAGAAGCACGTCGAGTTCCTCGATGGCCTTGGCCAGGTCCAGGCACTCAAGCCGCGCCTTGGCCTTGGCGAGCCGAATCTCACGAAACACAATCGCGTCCTCGTCCCGCGGCAACATCGCCGCCAGAGCATCGTACCGGACAAGGACCGTCTCCCAGTCGGGGTCTTTC
>Ga0118677_10004716_pt1 | contig 24530 bp, 17 predicted proteins | sample AliMusrvi5mmetaG_FD_86154 | JGI IMG/M metagenome (GOLD analysis project Ga0118677, IMG submission 86154)
ATTCTCAGGTCCCACCGAGAGTCCTCGAAGCACGACCGTCCGCCCAGTGTCCCGGGACGCGCACAACTCGACCTTGAGAAAACGCGCCGTAACCGGCGCGAACTTCAGTTCCGCCCCGTCCCCTTTCAAAGCGAACCGGCCAAGGGACTGGAATCCGGAGGTCGGCGTGTTCGTGCTGGCAAACAACTCGATTTCCCGAAGGTCGGCGCTCTCGATCTGAACCGAATCAAACGTTGCGGGGGCCTTGTCCTTGAACCCAAAGACCGCGACCTCGCCCACCGGGAACAGGATCGTCGCCGCGCCATTCGTGACCGTGCCCAAGGCCACCAATTCCCAGCGTTGGTTGATTTTCATATCCACGCTCGCCCAAGTGACGATATACCCGACCAGGATGATCGCCAGCGAGATTTCGAGTTTGGCAATGAAGGCCATCACCGATGTAAACAGGCCCTCACGCCGCTGTCCGGTCTGCACCTCGTCCACATCGCAGATGTCGGGCAAAATGGCGGCGGCGATGGTGCCGCTGAGCACGAGCAACGGTGCCGCGAGAAGTCCGGGAATGATACTCCAATAGGGATGCTCAGGGGTCGTAATAAACGGGTTCACCAGCGCACAGGCAAATCCGAGCCCCGCTCCCAGGATCAGCGCGCCGCGTTTGCCAATCCATCGGCTTGCCGGCTTGACCAGCGGCAGCACGGCAAAGTTCCACACCGACCCCAGCGTCGCGCCGATGCCGGCGATGCGCATCGAGAGGTCAAGATCGCCCCGGCAGGTGTAGTACACGCCAAGATAGAAGGTGAGGCCGATCACCAGACGCCCGCCCATGATCTCTCCGATCTTCATCAGGATCAGGGTGACAAAGGGACGGTTCTTGATGGTCGCCTTGATGGCGGGAATCAGGGCGACGTGCTTGCGGTTCGCATGCGTGAAGCGTTCTTTCGTCGAAAACGTGCAGATCAGCGCGGAGATAATCACCGCCACTGCCGCCACCGCGCCAATCCACCGCATCCCCCACACCACCCCGCCGAATACCGGGCGGAGGGCCAACCAGTAGATCCAACTGTACAGGGGCACCATCACGGCGAGAAAGAAACCCTGAACGGCCTGGACCTTCGATCGTTCGTGGTAGTCATCGCTCAGTTCGTAGCCGATGGCATTCCAGGCCATCGTGAAGGTTCCATAGCAGATATAGAGGCACATCCCGACGAGGCCGAGGAACAGGAACTGCACCGTCGGGTTCCAGTCCGGGCTCGCCCACCACAGGCCGGCAAGAAAGAGGGAGCCCATGAGCGCCCCGCCGACAAGAAAGGGCTTTCTCCGCCCCCACCGGGTATGTGTGTCGTCGGACCAATGCCCGATCATCGGATCCACGATGCCATCCACAAGCCGTGGCAGCATCATACACCAGCTCACAATCACCGGGCTCAGCCCAAACCCGACCGTAAAGATATTCATGGCCTGGCCGAACATCGCGACCAGCGAGAACTCCGCGACGCGGCCAACCCCCCAGCCCCAGATCTGCTTGTCGGGTGCCGTGAAGGGCTTGCGCACCGTCCCGGTGGTTTCGCCTTCAGGTTTCATGCAGCACCATCCTCACTCCAAAGATGCCTGGCACCCTGTTCTGGAACCTCACGGTGACGCGGGTTTTGCCGGCTGTCAAAGCGGGCGGAATTCCGTACGAAAAGTCAACAAACTCGCCTGGCCTGTGTGTCTGCAATTCCGGGGACGCAACCTTCGTGCCATCGACCAGAATGTCGAACAGGCGCTTCTCCCATTGGCCACCCCAGCAGGTCACCACAAGGTCCGCCGGCTTGACCGGATCGACGGCCACGTCGTAGGAGAACCACTCGCCCTCGCGGTACTTCCGGTTATTCAGGTCTCCGGTCTCACTGCGCTCGCATCGGAGGTTGTGCTCGACCTCCGACTGCTGGAATCCGGGTTCGACCACGTCGAGCGTTGAGGCATCCCGCCGCACGCGTTGTTCCTGTTCTGCCCGGAGCGCCGCCTCACGCTCCGTCCACTCCGGACCGGTCAGCACCGGGAAATACACGGCGTACGGCTCTTCGTAGACCTTGTAGAGGGGCACAAACTCCAGTGAGTCGGGCATTGTTTTCCCATCCACCAGAATCGGCGGAAAGGCGTCTGTCTTGCCGCGAGCCAGAAGGTGATCACCAAAGCGTTCCGTAGCCGGCGTACCCGGAACAAGACCGGCCATTACGGTCGGTCCCTTCATGACGGCGACGATGCGCCCGCCCGAATGCGGCAAAGGCTCGAACCGCGGCGTCATCGGCAACCGGACCTCGATCCTGTCGCCGTTCCTCCACACGCGATCGTACGTCGTCTTGATCTTCCCGCACCAGGCCGGTTGCCTCAGTTTCAGTACAAACCGGACTGGCTCACGGCACGCGACCGTAAACGTGACTGTGTCATCCTCCGGAAATCGCGTCTCCTGCCGGAGGGTCACGCCGGTCCAGGTCACCTCGCTGGCCATAAAAAGGTTAACGTGCAGCGTGTCGCCGGCCTGCCGGTAAATATGCTCGCCGTACCGGGTGGGATTTTCCATGCCGGTACCGACGCAGCACCACCACGCCTCGAACGGCTTCGAGAACACCTTCGTCGCGACCGAACCGAGGGCGAGGAAGTAACCGTACTCGCCCGGTTCACGCCCGATGTTGGCCACCAGGTGATTAAGCAAGGCGCGCTCGACAAAGTCCATGTGCTCGTCTTTCGGCGCCCACGCAAAGAGATGCCCCGTCAGTTTCAGCATATTATAGGTATTACAGGTCTCGCAGGTGTGGGGCGTGAGTTTCTCCGGAAACTGCTCAGGAGGGAAGAAGTGCTCGCTCGCACCGTGGCCGCCGGTGCAGAATGAACGGTGATTCACCACGCGATCCCAAAACGTTTCGACGGCGAGCCGATAGTCCGGCTTCCCCGTAAGTTCGTAGAGGCGGGCCAACCCGATCACCTTCGGGATGATGGTGTTGCCGTGCAACCCGTCGAGTTTGTCTTCGCCTCGCAGCAGCGGATCCAGCACGGCGCGGTGGATGAAGAATCGTTCCGCCATATCGACGCATCCGAGATCCGCGAGCACCTCCAACATCCCGCCATGCTCGCAAGCGAGGAACTGCTGAATCTGATCCGGGGTCAGCGGCGCAAGGATCCCGTTGAGCCAGCTCAGGAGCCGGTGTGCAATATCCAGCGCCTTCGGCGTGCCGGCATCACGCAGCCCGGCGATCACCTTGTGCATCGTGTACAGGGGCACCCAGACCCCGTTGAGCGCAAACCCGCTCGCCTCGATTTTCCCGGCGCGAACCTCCTCGAAGATCCGCTTGGGAGCAGTCATCACATATCCGTCGCGGTCCTGGCAGGCGGCAAGCTCATCCACGATAGTGTCCACGCGGTCCGCCATGCCGGCCCGCGCGACGGCAGAAAGGTAATGGCCGAGGCTGTGGCCGTGGATATCCTTGGATTCCCAACCGCCGTACCGCGACGCCTTCACCGGCAGTCCTGCCTGTTCGCGAAAACCCGCAAGCAACCGGTCTGGTTCAACCATGGCCAGGAAGCGTTCGTTGATCTCCTGCCGCTCCTTGAACAGGCCGTCCAGCAATCGCACCGAGGTAATCGGAGAAATCGAATCAGACATGCTCATCTTGGGTGAACCCTCTTTTGTTTTTGGATTGTCATGGAAAGGGACTGCCTCCTACCCGCGTGCGCCGTGTCCAGTTCGCCATACAATCGCTTTATGGTCTCATAGGCCTGTTTCGGTCGACGGTATTCATCCACGACCCCCTTGTTGTTGAAACCACGGGCGCGTAACTGCGAGTCGTAAGTCCGAATATCGCAAAATTGCCAGATCGCCAGGCCGGCGATGAACACGCGGCACCAGTGGTGAACGCCGTCCAGAACCAGGCGATGCCGCGCCGTGTCCGCAACTCTGACGGTCATGCGATACGCGGCGAGACCGCGCTTGCCGGCATAGGCGGGTGTGGCATCGAAGCATCCCGGAACCATCATGCGGTCGCCATATGAAATCGTACGGATATCGAGGGCATCCGGCTCGACAGCCCCCAGGAACGCAAACTCCCAAATCCCGCTCAGGTCCCGCACCTGCCGACTGCTTTGCTTTCGGTCAGTTGTCATGTCTTCTCCAGATCCTTCATATACCCGAATCGACATCACACGGCGTATGGTCATCACTTTTCACTCAAAGGCGTCAACTGAACACCGAAACGGAACACACTGGGCAACAGACGATACTTGGGCCACGGGCCAGGACCGCAACTGGCGGTCCCGATGCCCTGATGCGCCAGATCCAGATTGAGCGTGATGAACTCGCGCGGCACGAGATCGGTCGTGTGCCGCGCCGAATCAAGATCCTGGGTCGTGAAACGGTGCGCGCTGAAGTTCGGCACCCCGCTGGCGCGGAAGCCGAGCCCCCGTGCATTCGCAAACTCGACCCACCGCACGTCAGTCCGGTTGCCGTTCTCCTGCGGATAGATATACGGCGTATAGAGCTCGTCAACCGTCGCGGTCCAGAGTCCAAGCCGCTGCGCCTGCTTGCTGTCGCTGTAGGCCTCACCCGGACCGCGCCCGTACCAGGTCACGCGGTCCATCGAGCCGGCCAGGGTCAGTTGAAGGCCGACCCGCGGCAGCGTCGAGGGCATCTCCCCCCGGGGCACAACCATGGACTCGATCTGGATCTCCCCGTTCCCGTCGATGGTGTACGTGTACACACACTCGAAACCATGGCGGTGGATGGGCGGCGCAACGCGCACGCGGGCCGTAATCCTCACGCCCTCCTCACCGATCCGTTCGACCTCGACGCCATCGGTCCGGTGCTGGAGCCAGTGCAAACCCGCGTTCCGCCAAGCCTTGTCGGTCGCGTTTTCCCCCCAGGCAATCCGGTCGTTGTCGGTCGTGGCGCGCCAGAAATTCAGACGCGGCCCCGTTCGCAATATCCGCGTGCCGCCGAGCCGCCACTCGGCGATTACCGCCCGCACCTTGTCGAAGGTAAGCGTGAAATCCGCCCCCTCGATCACGGCACAGGCACCCTCAGGTTCGCACTTCCGCGGGCAGGCGCCCGGGGTGGCCGCAACTCGCCACACTCCAGGACCGTGCCAATCTCATCCGTCACGGACCACTGCACTCCCAGGTGATCGAAGGATACAAAGTCATACCGGTTGATCACCCGCACAAGCCCCGCTCTAAGATTGACCGCCTCGACCTTCACGGGTTCGATGACCTTCTTGTACTCCGTCAGCCCTGGGGAGGGGCGGCGATCGGGAAAGACGAGTCCGTCACACACAAAGTTGCCGTCGTTTGGTTCGTCCCCGAAATCACCGCCGTAAACAAAGTATTCACGTCCATCGGCGGTCTTCTGCCGGATGCCATGGTCGCACCACTCCCAGATAAAACCGCCCATGAGACGGTCGTGAGCATGGAAGGCTTCCACATATTCAAGCAGTCCGCCGGGACCGTTACCCATCGCGTGGGCATACTCGCAGAGCATGAACGGCTTGCCCGCGCCACCGGTGCGGGCGCGACCGGTGGCGGTTCGGATCTCCTCGTCCGTGCCAGCGCCAATGATCTTCACATGGTCGAGATGGGTATACATCTGGCTGAAGACATCGGCGGTCTCGATGTCCCAATCGCCCTCGTAGTGGATTGGCCGTGATGAATCGAGTTCGCGGGTGCGCGCCGACATCGCAAAGTGGTTGCAGCCGAAGCCGCACTCGTTGCCGAGAGACCAGAGCACGATGCAGGGATGGTTTCGGTCACGGGCGATCATCCGCTCCATGCGATCCACGCAAGCCCGCTCCCATCGTGGATCGTTCAACGGATTTCCCTGGCACCCCTTGTTGTCGAGGAACCCGTGTGTCTCCAGGTCACACTCGTCAATGACGTACAGGCCGTACTGGTCGCACAACTCATAAAACCGGGGATCATTCGGGTAGTGCGACGTGCGGATGGCATTGATATTGTGCCTCTTCATCAGCACCAGGTCCTCGATCATCGCCTCCAGCGGGACCGCGCGTCCGAGGTCGGGGTGCGACTCGTGGCGGTTGACCCCCATGAGCTTGATGGCAACGCCGTTGACCAGAAACCGGTCCCCTTGGATGACAACAGTTCGGAAGCCGATGCGGTGCGGCGCAACCTCAACCGTCTGCCCCTTAGGATCCTTCAGCGTGACGAGTAGCGTGTAGAGGTTCGGTTCCTCCGCCGACCAGAGCCGGCGCGGACCGTCATCCTCCAACAGGCGTGTTTCGACCGTGTAGCCCGCCGCGGCTCCGGACAGATCCGTCTCAACCTTCAGAGCCCCTTCCGCCGGGGCCTGAACGCGGATATCGGCGATGTGCGCCTCCGGCCGTGCCAGCAGGATGACGTCACGGAAGATGCCCGACAGCCGCCACATGTCCTGGTCCTCGAGATAGGATCCGTCCGACCACTGCATTACGCGGACGGCCACGGTGTTGCCACCCGGCTTCGCGATCCCGGTGACGTCGAACTCGGCAGGCAACCTGCTGCCCTTGCTGAAACCGACCTCATGGCCGTTGACCCATACCTGGAACGCCGAGTCCACACCCTCGAAGCGGAGGAGGATGCGCTTGCCTGACCATGCCTGGCTGATCTCGAACTCGCGGCGATACGACCCCGTCGGGTTCTCCGTGGGAACGCGCGGGGGATCGGCGGGGAACGGGTAGTTGTAATTCGTGTAGTGGGGCCGGCCGTAGCCGTGCATCTGCCAGTTCGACGGTACCTGCAACTCCGCCCAACCGGACGCATCCGCATCGAAGGCGGGCGCCTCCTCGACCGTCGGGGCGAGATGGAACTTCCAGGGACCGTTTAGCGACTGGAACCAGGGCGAGGCGGCTGGATCAAAGGTCAGCGCCGTCGTCTCGTCGGGATAGGCAAAAAAATGCGCCCGCCCCGTCAGCCTGCTGCGGCCCGTCACTTCAGGATTTTCCCATTCATTCATCGCGTTCATCGTTCACTCCTGTTCTGACTGCGGCCCATAAAGTCACGCAACGCCGCGGTGAATGCCGCCGGTTGTTCCATGTTCGACATATGGCCGGCGTTGGGGATTGTGACCATCCGCAGATTCGGCAACACGGCCGCGATACTCTCCCGGTCAGGACTTGCCGCATCCCGCTCGCCCCTGAGCCAGAGCACCGGAACAAGGGTTCTCGTCTTTGCCAGACGTTCGATGGCGGCGGGTCCCAGCACCAGTTGCGGTTCGATATGAAGCGGCTGCCAGGCACTCCAGTCCGCAATCATGGCGGTCAACAAGCCGGCCTCCGCCGGCGCCATCGTGCTGCCCTTGAGCAGCATCATGCACCAGCGCTTCTTGAAAACATCAATCCCCTCGGAACGCACGGCCTCAATCTCGGCAAGGCGCGCGTCGCGCTCCTTCAGGTCTGCAAGTTTCCGGCTTCCAGCCCCCCGGTGAATCCCTCCGCTGGCGATGGTGGCCGTGAGGATCCGGTCCGGATGGAGCGCCAGGAAATCTAGCACCACGTACCCGCCAAGCGACAAGCCCACGATGTGGGCCTTGTCGACATGGAGAGTGTCAAGTACCGCCCGGAGGTCCTCGGCGTGCAGGAAGTCCTGTCCTTCAGCAGGCTTGTCCGAAAGGCCGTACCCGCGCAGATCGTATCGGATCACACGGTAGTGTTTGGCCAGTTCTGCGAACTGTGGATCCCACATCCGCCGGTCGAGTGAGTGGCCATGCAACAGCACAACGGGTTCGCCCGCACCGGCGGCTTCATACGCGAGATCGCCCTGTCCAGCGGGGATGATCCCCTCCTCATAAGCGGGCAGATCGGCGGGTTTGCGCCACTCCAATTCGGCACGCACCATGTCCGCGAGGATCGGGCTGGTCCAGAAACCGGAGAAACGGGCCTTGTTCGCCCTTGGACAGTCCACGTGGGCGATGATGAGCCCGCGGATATCGTGGCGTTTGTCGATCCACGGGTAGGTTCCCGCCCAACTCGGGCTGCTCATCAACGTGACGCCGCCTTTCTCGTCCAACTCCTCGCGCCACATCCCCAGCCCGTAGATGCCGCGGTGCGTTTTGCCACGCAGGCGTTCAACGAACTCCTCGCGCTTCACGAGGGCGTTGCCAACCTGATCGGCTTCCATTGCGGTAATACCGTCCTTGGATAAAACCCTTCTTCCTGAGAACATGCCGCCCTCTGCAATCATCGTTAGGAAGCGTTCGTAGTCATGAAGGGTGCTGACCGCGCCGCCTGCCAGCATGGGGGTATGCCCGGGATCCACGGGCGTGAAATGCGTACCGGTCATGCCCAGCGGCTTTGCAATCATCTCCTGAAATATCGTTTCCCACTCCTTCCCGGTTGTCACCTCGACCATGCGACCGGCGACCTGCATCGCGAGCCCGCCGTACTCGAACCGCTCTCCCGATGCATAATGAGGCGCCAGGGGAAGCAGGTGCTCCACGGACTCGGAACAGCTCTGGTAGCCGTCGCACGGCCGATCTTCAGGCTGGTACGGCGGGTAACCGGACGTGTGGGAAAAGAGCTGCCGTAGCGTTGCCCCGCCCTTTGAATCGGTCCCGAATTCGGGAATCCATTTCACAACACGATCGTCGAGCGAAAGCGTTTTGCCGTCCACAACCGCAAGCACCGCGGCGGAGGCCAGCCACTTGCCGGCAGACGCGATATACACCCCGGTAGTCGGTGTGGCGTTGCCGAAACAGCGCTCGTAACAGGTCCGGTTGCCTTGCACAATCCAGACTGAACAGCCGGAATAGTATCCCCGATCCACCCAGCTCTGGACACGCGCAGTGACCAGCGGGAATGGGTCAACGGCGGCGAAGACGCCCGTCGCCACGGGCAGATAACACGCCAGTAGCATTGCCAACGTCTTACCACACATGATGGCTCCTCTTCGCATGGAGATGGCACTAACAAGAATCGTCACGCCATCGTCTGAAGCATGACCTCGGTGACGGCATTGCGAAGCGGACGGCCCAACAGCCATTCGTGGAATTCAGCTATGACCACATCCGCCACACGCTTGACTTCATTACCGATTGAGCCCGCAATATGCGATGATAATCTCACATTGGGCAGAGTCCACAACGGGGAATCCGGCGCCGGGGGTTCGGGCTCCGTGACGTCCAGCAGGACAGTCAGGTCGGGGCGTTTCCGCAGGACACTGATCAGATCCTCTTCCACCAGTGTCGCCCCCCGTCCGGTATTGATGAAGGTAGCATTGGGCATCATCATTTCGAACAAGTTCCCATTGAGCATGTTCCGGGTGGCCGCATTATCAGCCAGATGATTTGAGACGATCTGTCCCCGCAGGAAGGCCTCCTGCAAAGTGACTTTCTCGACCCCCAGGATGAGGGCATCCTGCTGGCTCAGGAAGGGGTCAAAGACGAGAATCGTCAAGTGGAACGGTTGTAGCAATTCAATCAGCAACCGGCCGATCTGTCCCGCCCCCAGCAAGGCAATCGTCGTTCCATAGTTACCTAACCCACGGAACGCCGTGTGGTACTGACCGGGTCCGGAACACTCCAGCGAATTACGGAAATAACCCTTGTTCGCAAGCAGGATCTGGCCCAGTGTGAACTCGGCCACGGGTACGGCATTGGCTGACGCGGCATTCACAAGCGTGATCCCACGACGCAGGAACGGCCTCGCGAAGCGCTGAACCGATCCTGCGGCATAAAACACGGCGCGCAGATAGGGGAGCCGCTCAAGTTGCGAATCCGTGAGCGGCAACATGCCCCATGTGGAGAAGATCACCTCGAGATCCGTCAGCGAGGCGAGGCAGGCATCCAAATTCCGGCTGGTCACCACAGACGGATACATGTCGGTAAGTTGGCGCAGGGTTGCCAACCGCTTGATCCCGTAAATCGAGTCAAGGGTCTCTCCGCCGGGCCCCGTATCGCCGAACAATGCGGCTTTCACTCGGCGTCCACCATCGAAATCGGCCACTGATGCCGATTTGCCATCATCTGAGATGCTCCTGACCAGTGTGTCCGTCACGTTACCCTTCCCTTTCAATTGCGTATGATTCCCCGCTGGTATCTGCCTGGAGGCGGTGCCTGACCCACCCTTCTGGATATCCTTTTCACCTATCCTCAGGGGTTGCGGCGAGCACTTTCAGATGAATGCGCATTCATGGATACCCCCCCCCATCGCCCTAAACGACGACCTGACATGGCAGAATGAGACTGCAGACAGGAACTTTGAACATATGTGCGCTTTTAAGTGGAGCGGGCGACCGGGTTCGAACCGGCGACCATCTGCTTGGAAGGCAGAGACTCTACCAACTGAGTTACACCCGCTTGAAGGAAGATGATTAAGTTGTACCAGACCCCAGCTCCGGCGTCAATTCAATGGCGCGACCGGGGTTGCGGTTATCAATTTTCCGACCCACCGACGCATACCGCCGGATGCGATCCTTGAGGGACAGGCCCGCCAGCGGGTTCCGGGAAGAGAAGAGGGACAGGTCCGGATTCGCCGTCGCCAGTTTCTCGTGGGCTATCAAGGCCCAGGTGGCCTCCGTCAAATGCCGGAACGGTGGCGTCATGATGATCGGGCAATTGAACGTCTGCCGCGAACTGTTGATGTCCACCCCGCTGATTTCCATGAGCTCATTCTCCGCACACAGCCGCTGGAGCCGGAGCAATTGATCCAGAGTATTGCGGGGCGGCATGTAGGTAATCGCCTTGAACCCAATGCGCTTCAACTCAGGAACCAACTCATCCAGATAGTCGTCCTCGAACTTCTCGGCCTTCTTGTCGCCAGTCGGAGACTCCCCCACATCCCCCAGGTAGGCGTAGGCGGGAATGGCGCCGATGTCGTTGGCAAATCGTACCGCCTCATAGATGGAGATGCATTCCTGCGCGTCAGGCTGGATGAAGAAGCGGGGAACCAGCGAAGCCTTGAAAAGGCCCAGCAAATCATAGGCATAATGCGGATTGGCCGGATCCAGAAGGACAGCCTCCAATTTGGCCGGAACCTCGGTCTCCATTTTTTCGCGCAGGAAACGGATCAGGCCGGGGCCCTTGCCACACTTCCGGATCAGCTTTAAGGAGAGGGCATACAAGATGTGCCGCTCGGTGATGGATCCCCCAGCCGCCGCCTCGGAAATCGCCCGGACTTCCGTTTCAAAGTCAATCGGCTCAACGCCCAGTTCCCCGAGTACCTTGTTCAACAGAATAACCTGTCCCTGATCCCGCCGGATCCGCGCCTCGTTCATGGGCCGGAGAAAACGGCGGGCATCGTCAAACCGGGTGGCGGGAATCCCATGGACGGCCATATAGCTGTTGTTGAGGGTGTCGGGATTGTTGGTCTTGCGCCCCTCCACCGCCGTGCCGGTCATGTCCACCCGCATCTCGAACCCCGCCGTGGACGCGATGTTGACCGCCTTGCAGGCTTCCAGCATCTCGGCGCACCCGGAGACGGAATCGTGGTCCATGATCCCCACGGCCTGGAGCCCGGCCTGCGCGGCCTTCACGGCGGCCAGCGTCGGCGTGTAGGGGCTGAAGGAGTATATCGTGTGAACATGGTTGTTGACTTCGTCGGTGAGTATGACGCCTTGTTTCACCGTTTCGCCCAGCGCGCGGACGGCGGCAAGACGAATAGCCAAACTGGAATTATTCAGAGCGGAGAGATCCATAGCCCCCTCATTTCGTTTCCACATCGGGCATGACTACCTTGGCCAGTTCTTCAAGACTGGAGTTACCCCGGAGTGCTTCGGAAAGATACTTGACCACTTGCGGCCGGGCCGTCTCGCTGCCACCCATGGCGTCATAAATGTACAACGCCACCGCAAATTCATAGTGCGCCTTCTCCCGGACGGAGAAGTCTCCGTTTTCAATATAGCGCTGCACAAAAAGCATCATCATCTTGGGCGTAATCGCGCTCCACGGGACATGCTGATCGCGTATGGTGACCTGGTTGTCGTCAACTCCCTTGATATTCTGCCAGCCGAAGGCGAAGTCCTTCTCGACATTGCGCTTCACTTCCTCATGGATCCCTTCCACCAACGCCGCCTTGAGCTCAACCAGTTTCTGATAGGCCTTCACCGTCTTTTTTCCCGCCGATTTGCCCTCACCGGTCTTAAGGGTCCGCACGTCCCGCTCGATGGCGTCCACGACCTGTTTAAACTGGTGTTGCTGGATGAGCGTCCCGTTGGCTTTCCGGCTCTCCTCAATCAGCTTGAGATCGGCCTGGATCATCGCTTCCTTTTCCGCCGCCGCCTTTTCCGCCGCCGCCTTTTCCGCCGCCGCCCTTTCCGCCGCCACCTTTTCCGCCGCCGCCCTTTCCGCTGCGGCCAGGGATGCCTTGAGCGCCTTGTCGAACGTCTGCTTGAGACCACCGAGGGCATCCATGGCTTTCCGGGCTTTCGTCTCCCCGTCGGAAAGCCGTTGCTTCAGTTCCGCAGAGCGTTCTGGCACATTCGTGAGGGATACCCAGCGGGCCTCGGCGGGCGCCGAGTTCGAGAGGGACAGCATGGCCTGCTGGTTTGTGCTCACCTGATGAAAGAGTGCCTGCAGGTCAGCGCAGACGGAGGCCAGGGTTCCCGTGTACTGCTCCACAACTCCCTGACAGGCCACCGCATTGGTTGCGGATCCGGCAGTCTCACCGGGCTCGGAAAGCCGGGGCACTCCATCCGCGATGACGGACACAATCTGGGTGGCATTCGAGACCCACCCGCGCGCGGAACTCTCCCGGTTGGAGACATCGCTGATGAACTCCCCCAAGTCGTTCTGGATGGTTTCCACTTTATTGCGGTACTTGTCGGCTTGGTTCTTCTCCTTCTGCTCCGCGCTGCGCTGCTGGCTTACCTTGTGGTAAATCAGGGCGCCGCCGACTATTCCGGCCAACACACACACACCTAGCAGACCCAGAAGCATCTTCTTCCGGAACGCGGAGGTGAATAGTCCCGGACCGGCCACGCCGCCCCCATCCCCGGGAGCCTCTCCCGATACGGAACCCGCCAGGGCGCTGCTGGACAGGGACTGGGATGCGCTTGTCGCAACCGATCGGGAACCGCTGGATGGGGCCGCATTGACCGAACCGGTCTCGGGTGTAATAGAGGGAGTAAGGCCCTTCTTTCTTGTCAGGATGATTTTTCCGCCTTTTTTTGCGGTCTGCCCGTATATCGGCGGCGGGGGCGCCCTCAAACTGGGAAGCACATGGCGGATATCGGAAAGCACCGAGGAATAATTGGGATACCGCCGGAGGGGATCGGCTTCCAGCATACGGCCAACGATCGCCTCCACTTCGGGGGTGATGTCTGGCCTGAACGTACGCAATAACGGGGCGGGAGTCTTGAGCCGGGCCTTGACAACATCCATCGGGTTTTCGGCATCAAAAGGAGGCTTCAGGGCCAGGGCATGGAACAAGGTCCCTCCCAGGCTGTAAATATCGGAACGGGCATCAGCCACATGGCCCCGGAGTTTTTCCGGGGCGATATAATAGGGTGTTCCCCAGATCCCCTTATCGGGGCCACCCTGGGCCTGTTCTTTGAAACGCGCCAACCCGAAATCCACCACCTTGGCGATACCGTTGTTGTCGAGCAGGATGTTCTCGGGCTTGACATCGCCATGGATCAGGTTGATCGCGGCGGCGGCATTCAACCCCTCCGCGACCTCCATTCCGATCTTGAGAATGAGGGCTTCGTTCAGGAATTCACCGCGGGCGATCATCTGATCCAATCTCCCGCCCTCCAGCAATTCCATGACCATATAGGGCTGCCCGTGAGCCACGCCAAAGGAATAGATCTGGACGATATTGGGATGGTTCAAGGCTGCGGCCGCCTGGGCCTCGCGCCGGAACGTCTCGACAAACTCCGGATTTCCCCCGAAGGCGGATTGCATGACTTTGACCGCCACCCAGCGATCCAGTCCGGTATCGCGCCCCCGGAACACCGCCCCCCTGCCGCCCTTCCCCAGCAGATCAACCAACAGAAAGGATCCCATTTTGGCCGGTACGCGCTGCTGCGTTCCGCATTCCGAGCAGGCAATCTGCACAAACGCGGGGAGGCTGGAAACATCCATCAGGTGCTGACACTTGAGACAAGTGGTCTCCTGCACCGGATCTGTAATGACATCGGGAATTTCTGTGTCCGTCATTTCCGCAAACGTCCGCTTCCTATAGACTGCTATTGTTATGAGCGGGTAGTTTTGCCTATTATGCGGGTCTGTGTCCATAGAAATTGAGGATGAACAACCATGGATCCCATTTGTTTTCATATCGGAACACGTCCCGTATATTGGTATGGCGTGATGATGGCGCTCGCTTTCCTTGCCGCAATCGGCCACTGGAACTGGCTGGGACGCCGGGCGGGCCGCGATGTCTCGTTGGCGGGTGATCTGGCCTTCTGGCTTATGGCGGGGGGAATCCTCGGAGCGCGGTTGGCCTATGTGATCTCCAACTTCGACTATTATCGGGCCGCGCCTCAGGACATTATCAGGATCGACCAGGGCGGATTGATTTATTACGGCGGGTTTATCGGGGGAGCCATCGCCTTCTTCTCTTTCGCGGCATGGCGCCGGATGCCGGCCCTTGACCTTGGCGATTTTGTCGCCACCGCCCTGCCCCTCGGCCATGCCTTCGGCCGCGTCGGCTGTTTTCTCAATGGTTGCTGCGGAGGCTGCGCGGCATCCCACCCCTCCTTCCTGACCGGGGGGCTCGCCCGTTATCCTGTGCAGCTTTACGAATCCCTGTTCAACCTCGGGGTCTATGCATTCCTGACCTGGTTCTTCCTGCGCCGGCGCGGACCCCGACATGGCGCAGTGATCGCACTCTACCTCCTCCTGTACCCCGTGGGCCGTTTTCTGCTGGAGTTCATCCGGGGTGATGACCGCATGAGAGTGGGTGGCCTCGACGTGGCCCAGGAGATCAGTCTGGCCATGATCGTGGTGGGAATCGTCCTGTGGTTTGTTGTGCGACAAAGGACCGCGAATGCAGCCAAAGGACTTAACTGAGAGCAGACAACTTCCCGTGACTCCTGACGGCACGGGCAGGCGGCTGGATGTCTGGCTCGGCACCCAGGCCCCGGATCTGTCACGGGCCCGGATCCAGGCCCTGATCCATGAGAACCACATCCTCCTGAATGGCAAACCCGCAAAGCCAAGCCAGAAACTCTCCGCCGGACAAACCATTACCCTCACGATCCCGCCTCCCGTCGAGGCGGAGTTGAAGCCGGAAGCCATCCCTCTCGATGTGCTATTCGAGGATTCCGACCTGATCGTCCTCAACAAGCCCGCCGGACTGGTCGTTCATCCCGCCGCCGGGCACGCCTCGGGTACCCTCGTGAACGCCCTGCTCGCCCATTGTCCCGACCTGGCGGGCATCGGCGGCGAGAAACGACCTGGAATTGTCCACCGCCTGGATCGCGACACCACGGGCGTGATGGTGGTGGCAAAAAATGAAACCGCCATGCGGTCATTGGTCAACCAGTTCAGGCACCGGCAGGTGACCAAGGAGTACCTGGCACTTGTGTGGGGCCACCTGAGCCCGCCATCGGGCAGGGCCGAAACGCTCATCGGAAGGAATCCGACTGACCGGAAGAAAATGAGCGCCAAACCGGATATCGGACGCCCCGCCATCACGATCTATGAAACGCAGGCAAAATTCGCGGCCACCTCGCTTGTGCGCATCCGCATCGAAACCGGCCGCACCCATCAGATCCGCGTCCACATGGCCTATCTTGGTCACTCCGTTGTCGGCGATCAGCAATACGGCCGCCCCCGCCGGGACGTCCTTCCCGGTCCCGTTCCGGATCGCCAGATGCTCCACGCCGCCCGGCTATCGTTTATCCATCCCGCGACCGGAAAAGCGCTGACATTCGAGGCTCCACTCCCGGAGGATATGAGCAAATTGGTTAACGCGCTGCGCTAATCAAATGCCTGTTGGTCCTCAACATCATCCCTCCCCTTCTATTGAATTCGAATCATCAGGCTTGATGTCGCGTCACCACCATCCGCCCCGGAGGCGGGCCGAATTTCACAATCCGGCCACGACTTGTGGCGGCATGGTACTCCGCGACAGGCTCACGGGCGACACCCGCACTGTCGCCTGACTTGAAGAATACCTGGCGCAGGAAATCACCGGGCTTGGATTCCAGTTTTGCCAGATCCCAGACGCCGCCAACCACTAGCCGTTCCTTCGCCGGGAACGAGTCGAACAGTTGACGCTGTTTTGGGCGTAACTCCGTTCCATATTTGACTTCCACAAGCACTCGGTCTTCCGTCATGAAATCGAGTTCAGTCCCGTCTTCAAGAACATACCGCGGGTGGCGATCACGCAATTTTTGAAAGACATAACTTTCAAACAATGCCCCGACATCCCGAAAGCCGGTGAAACAGACTCTCATTCCCAGATCGGCCTCATACAGTTTTTTCGGAGAATGGAGGGTCTCGTTCAATTTGCCGTACCGCCCTATGGTTTGGACAAGAAAGGTATCCTCGAAATACCCCAGATATCGCCTGACCGTATCGACAGAAAGACCCAGCACGGCGGCCATTTTGTTCAAACTGACCTGCTTCCCTGCCCGTTCCATCAACAACATGAAAAAATCTCTGAGCGGTTGCATGGATTTGACCCCATGCTTCGCCGCGATATCCTTGCTGATGATGTCATCGGCCAGTTGACGCAAATGGGCCTCATCGCCGGTAAGCACATACCCCGGCATGCCGCCATCGCGTAAATAGTCGTCCATGTACGCCTCCACCAGCGGTCGGTCAGCCTGCTTCAAGTGCACACCACGAAAGACGAGGTATTCCTCAAAGTCCAGAGGGGTGACTTCAAAAGTTCGGCTCCGTCCGGTGATAAATCCTTTCTGTTCGCGCAAAACGGACGCACTCGAAGACGCCGCGACGATTTTCAGGTCATGCCCGTCGTGCAAACCTTTTAATTGCTGTTCCCAATCCGGGGCGGCCGTCACTTCATCCAGAAACAAATATAACCGCCGGTCAAATGGATGGCGATGTAATCTCCGGAATTCATCAACCATGTCTTCCAAGGTCACGCCATGGATCGGATACGCATCCAGGGAGGCATACAGGACGCGGTCGGCGGGCACAGCTCGGTCAAATAGAAGATGGTGAACCAGCTCCCTCATCAGTGTGGTTTTTCCGACACGGCGCAATCCAGTGAGCAGGATCACATCCCGTGTATCCAAACAGGGCCTGACGCGTTCCAGCAAACGTGGCCGCGGCACAACACCCTGGAGCGAGAATCCGCCATCCCACCATGGACTCATCCGGCATAATGTTGTTTTAAGATCTGGCATGGCATTCCCTATTTGTTCTTCACAACGAGAACAATAATCACTTTCTTTCTAATCAGCAAGTCTCAATCGTATAAAAATATAACTATTTATACGATTGTATCGTATAATTCACTTGATGAGTCAATATAGCTCAAAACTGAGACTACTTGATTATTAATTACTAACGCTTGTATATTATAGTCTGACTTGACTAGATTCATTATTACGTTCTATACTGGCGGCATGAAAACGGAACTGAGCATTTACAGCGCCAAAACACATTTCTCGGAAATTGTCAGTGAAGTCGAGCGGACTGGTGTGCATATTGTCATCTGCCGCCACAAGGTTCCGGTCGCTGAAATTGTCCCCTTGCACTCCAAATCGAATCCGCTTGTGGCCGATCCCGTCCTCAAAGGGGCCTCATTTGTTGGCGATCCAGCGGCGCCATTGAGCCCGGAACAGTGGCCGGAAACACTCCGATGATCCTGCTCGACACCCATGTACTGGTATGGCTGGCCTCCGATTCCAAGCGGCTTTCCGCCGCCGCGCGACAAGCCATCCAGACCCATCCAAAATCCCTGCATGTCTCCATCGTTTCCGCATGGGAAATTTCGCTGTTGGTTAAACGGGGTCGGCTCAACCTCCCCTTGCCTCCTGATGACTATTTCACCCGGGCGGTCGCCCATCACGGCCTGATCGAAATGCCGCTCACCCGCCGGGTGGCCCAGCAGTCAGTGGAGTTGCCGGATATACACAACGACCCCTTTGACCGGATTTTAATCACGGAGTGCCAAACCCGGGGACTGTCGCTGGTGTCCTGCGATTCAACCCTCTCCCGCTATCCCAACCTGCAAGTCGTCTGGTAGGGCCAATCAGTCGCTATAAAAAACATTACAATTACCAAGAACTTTGCATTGCAAAGTAATTTGCGTTATGCAATTCTAGGGCTGTCTCAAGAAGGAGTGCCCATGATCGCAAACCATATTCACGACGCGCTCGGACAGGTGGACCGGATGCGCGACCTGATCCTCGAACGCCGCCGGTTCCGGGGCTATTCGGGTAACGCCCGGATACTCGGGGGCGGGGTCGCCCTCGCCGCGACACTCATACTTGACCGGGTCGGGGCGCTCCAGTCGCCCCTGCTCCAGCTCGCAGGATGGGCTGTGGTGCTGGCCATCGCTCTTCTTGTGAACTATGGTGGTCTGGCCCTCTGGTGCTTCCGCCGCCGGGGCACGGAGCATCCCCTCGCCGATCTCCGCCCGGCCCTTGAGGTTGTTCCCGCCCTCGCCATCGGCGCCGTTCTCAGCCTCGCGCTGATTATGCGCGGACATTACGACCTGCTTTTCGGCGTCTGGATGTGCCTCTACGGACTCGCCCATATGGGCTACCGCCACTCCCTGCCCGCGGGCATCATCGGGGTGGGCCTCTTCTACCAGGCAGCAGGCATAGTCTGTCTGCTTGTCCCCAATATCAGTTTTCTGAACCCCTGGCCGATGGGGCTCGTTTTCTTCGCCGGGGAAAGTGTCGGCGGCTGGATCCTGCGGAGAGTACCGGTTGAGGCCGCACAGGGTATGAACGTGACTGTCAAGGAGGACGTTGACCATGACGACTCCCTCTGAATCCGATGCTGCGGCGTTGGAACGTATTTTCCATGAACCCAACAGGATGACCCTCCTGTCAGCGCTCTGTGCGGCGGGGGATCCCCTGTCCTTCACGGATCTGAAAGTCCGGAGCGGATTGACCGACGGGAATCTGAGCCGTCATCTCAAGGCGCTTGAGAAAGCCGGTATCATCCGTATCCGCAAGACCTTTGTGGGCGTCAAACCCCGGACGACCGTAACCCTTACCGACATGGGATTGAAACGGTTTGACGACTATTTGTCCGCTCTTTCGGACGTGCTGAAAAAAGCGAAACAGGCCATGGCCGGGGATCGCCGGAAGGCTCCGGCAATGTCCGTCATCGGTAAGAAGGCGTTTGCGTGATCCGGCGGTGACACCACATGTAGTAACCGGCGTCTCGCCGGTACAAGCGGATGAAGATGCCGCTGTGACAGCGACTACTACAAGGGAATGCAGGCAATGAACAAGAAGGCGAAATGCTTGGCAGGATGGGTGGGCGGAACGGCTCTGCTGATCGGCATGCCGCTCCTGGGAGTCTGGTTGTCCGGGCACCCCCTCTCGCCCTACCTGCAAATGCCGCCCCGGACTGATTTTGTCCTGCATGCCGCATTCTCCTGGCCGGTTTTCTGGGGCCTGGCGGTTTGCATCGTCACAACACTGGGCCTGTTTGTAGTCCGGATCATTATGTCTAACATGGCATGGGCCTCTTGCCCGTGCCGCGAAAAAATGACCGGCCATTTTCCCTGGTGGGGTTGGTGTGCGCTACTCTTCGGCGCCACGGCCTGGATTCTTGCCTGGACTCGATTTCCCTGGTTCAAGCCCTTTCAGCCCTTCACCTTCACCCCCTTGTGGCTCGCCTATATCGTCGTTATGAATGCGCTCACATTCCGGCGCACCGGCCGCTCACCCCTCACCCACCAGGCCCGGTCCTATCTTACGCTTTTCCCGATCAGCGCCGTGTTCTGGTGGTTCTTCGAATATCTGAACCGCTTTGTCCAGAACTGGCACTATGTCGGACTCAGCACACTGACTGCGGAAGAATACGTGTGCCGGGCGATGCTCCCCTTCGCCACAGTGCTTCCGGCCTTCGCCGCCACGCGCGCCTGGTTGGCGAGCTATCCCTGCCTCACAACCGGATTGACCTCATGGCGCCCGCCCATCATCCGGCATCCGCACCGACTCGCCTGGCTGACCCTGCTTCTCGCCGCCACAGGTCTGGCGGGAATCAGCCTCTGGCCGGAATATCTTTTCCCGTTGCTCTGGATATCGCCCCTGATCATCATCGGGGCGATCCGGGGACTGAACGGAACACCCACCCTGCTTAACGATCCCGGGCGGGGCGACTGGCGGCGCCTCATTCAAGCCGCCGCCGCCGCCCTGGTGTGCGGTTTCTTCTGGGAGATGTGGAATGTCCTCAGCCTTGAGAAATGGATATATACGGTTCCGTTCGTGGCACGTTTCCATATCTTCGAAATGCCACTCCTCGGCTACACCGGCTACCTTCCCTTTGGCATTGAATGCGCTTTGATTGCTGAACTGGTTGGCGTAACCGGGAAGGAGGATGACAACACAGAAGTCAGAAGACAGAATTCAGAATTCAGAATCAAGGCGATGGACGGTGTGGACGAAGTACTTGTAGTAACCGGCGTCTCGCCGGTAGGCACACAGAACTCACAAGATGCCGCCGGGGACGGCGGCTACTACACGGGAGAGTGCAAAAGACCTCGGGTCACCAGGGTGCTGCTGGCGGTGGTGATGGTGATCATTGCCGTGACCGGAACTTCATCCCTGTCTCTGCGCCGGATGGCTTTCTGCGCCCCGGCGGCGCATCTGGCCGGACTTCTATCCGGTGCCCCCTGCGCACGGGACGGTCATGACTATCGCCTGATCGGCACCGACCTGGATCTCGCGGTGATTCCCGCCTGCGCGGCAACGGACTATTTCTGCCTGCTCACCGGATTCCTCAGTCTGCTGTTTTTTTGGCGGGCATGGCCGGTACGCTCACAACTTCTCGTGTTACCGGCCGCCTGGGCGCTAACCATTCTGATCAACGCCATTCGTCTGACCGCCTGCTGGCAGACCGACCGCCTCGCCCAAGCCCTCCTGCCCCCATCCGTCTGGCCGGCCACCCACATGGCGGTGGGCGTCGTCACCTTTCTGACGGGACTGATTCTCGTCTTCTGGCTCATGAGACAAAAGGTTATCAGGAGGAGATTATGAATAACGGCATTGAAGATAGTCAGGCCAGCACGCTGAACCCGGCATGGCTTGGGTGGGCCTGGGTCTTGCCTCAACTGCTCCTTGGGTTCCTCAACTGGCACGCCTGGATTCTGGTACGGGGCGACATGACCGCTTTCCAGCACTCACGGGCACTTCATATCGGACTTTTGGAAGCGGCCCTTCTGGCGTTCGGAGGCCTCGCCTGGCTGATCCAGGCCGCGCGACGGAAACCGGTCGGGATCGGGCTGGTGCTGGCCGCGCTCGCCGGCCACACCGGCTATCTCTGGTTATTCCTCCAAAGTGTTGATCGCCTGCTCCCGGCCTCCGTCACCCTCTGGATGCTTCCCCAAACGGAACTGATCTTCTATCAATTCTCGCTCATGATGCCGGTGGTATTCCTCATGCTCGTTCGCCTCGCACGACTCCGGCTGGGGCTCTCCACGCCCGTCGATGTAGGGCTTTCACTGGCCGCACTGGTCGTCATCCCGTCCGGCGCGTTTATCCTTGGATCCCTGCTGGCCCACGTCCATAACTTAATCGACCGTCACGACAGCCTCCAATACCTCCTGATTGCCGCCATGGTGGCGGGCACCGCCTTTATCCTCGCGGTTTTTCTCAGGCTCATGATCCGGCTGCATGATCTGATTCAACACCGGAGTTGGTCCAATTGGGCGCTTCCCGTCGCCGCGGGACTGGTGGCGCCCCTCGCGGGACTGGCGCTTAACGCCAGCATTCCCTTCCCCTACGACTTCCAGAGCGGGGCCGTGTATGCCATGACTTGCCTGAATGCAACCGCCCTCCTCATTCCATTCCGGACGGGAACCCGGTGGGCGCTTCCAGGGTGGACCGCCCGCGTGGTGTTCTATCCGTTCACGGTCTATTTCTTTCTCGTCTTCCTGCCTTTCCTTCCGCTTTCCCTGCTCGCCATGATCGTCGCCGGGGCGGGCTTCCTGATCCTTGCGCCCCTGTTCCTTTTTGTGGTTCATTCCCGCCGCATCTGGGAACAGGGCCGTGTGCTGGCAGCGCACTATGGAACCACCCGCATGGTGATAACTCTGACGGCCTGTCTTTTGGCGCTGCCCGCCATGTTCATCGTGCGCAATGAAGCCGATCGCCGCACGTTGAACCGGGCGGTGGACGTCGTGTTCAGCCCGGACTATTCCGCCACCCGGCTCACCATCCGGCCCGCATCCCTGCGCCGGGCACTCGACCGTATGGACGACATGAAGCATGGGATTTATCTGCCCTATGTTTCCGATATTTATAACACCATGGTCTTTCACGGCATGGTTTTGCCCGACGAAAAAGCCGACTTGATCCGCCGGAGCCTGCTTGGAGAAACGGCTGCCACCAACTCACTATCCATGCGATGGAGGGGTGGGTTTTTCGGAATGGGCACCCGCAACGAGCGTCGTGTCCGCCGCAACGGAGTGACCAGCAATGTCGTGATGGCCTCGCATGAAGCAAATTACGGGGAGACCAACGGCGTCACGGAAACCGAAATCCGGTTCGTTCTTGAAAATCGCGGCGGAGCAAACGGCGAATTCACGGAACGAATCACCGTCCCGGAGGGTGTCCTGGTCTCCGGATTCTGGCTCGATGTCAATGGCACCCATACAACTGCCCGGATTCGAGAGCGAAAGACAGCGACCTGGGTTTATGAAATGATCCGCGACATGGTCCGGCGCGACCCCGGCCTGGTGGTGTATGAGGACGACCAGCATCTGCGCCTCCGTGTATATCCCTTCGCCGGGGGCGAAACGCGCCACTGCGGCCTGCGTTTCCGTTTCCCCTCTGTGTTGCATCCGTCAATCAGGATTGCGGACACCACGATCCCTCTGGATATCCCATCAAGAGTGTCCGCAGCGAGCGCGACCCTGGCGGGAGGAGAAACAGCCCTGGTGATACCGGCCGCCGTGCTCACCAACTGGCCATCCTTTCGCCGCGAGGTCGTCGCTCATCTGATCCTGGACCAGTCGGTCTTCGCGAAAACCCATCACGCGGCCGTGATCGCCTCCGCCCGCACCGTCCTGTCATCCCTGCCACAGGCGATTAAACGGGTTCGCCTGACATGGGCAAACTTTGAACAGGAGGACATGCCCGGAGAAATCCTGTCACGCGAGGAGACGCTTCAAGCCCTGAACCTGCATTCACCAGCGCTGCCATGTCGGGGTGGCTTTTGTCCTGAACGGGTCATCTCGCGGGTGCTCCTTGCCCAGGACACGGCGCGGCGGAATCCCGAACCCGCCGGCGATGCGTCTCTATTTGTGGTGATCCCTGCGCCCGGTTCGATCCCAGTGCATACAGGCTTGGCACCCTTCGCCCGGCTGGTGCCTGATCTCCCAGCCTACTTGATCTCCGACACCAACGGATTGAGTCGCGTCTCGTTTCAAACTCCCGCGAGGACTCCCGCCAGGCCTGAGGATTTTATTCCCACACAGGTTGTGATGATAAGCAACGGAGCCGTGCCTGCACTGGTGCCGGCGGATAAGAACGCCCTGGTCTTTGCTCCCGCGGCCCGCCCTGCTGGCTGGCAGGTCTGGAATCCATCAGCAGGTCAATTCGAGACGCTGGTGGGGCTCGTCCCCTGTAAAGATCCATCCTGCCTGGCAGGACTTTCCCTCTGGTCTCGGCATCGCGCCCTGGCCTGGACACCGGGGCAGATGGATACGGCGTTGCCAGACTTGATCAAGGACACGAAGACGGCGGGCCTGTTGATCCCTGAAGCGGCTTTCATAGTGGTTGAAACAAAATCGCAAGAGGAGATGTTGTCCCGCAAGGAGCGCCAATCCCTTTCCGCCAATCACGCCCTCGACTTCGACGAGGCAAAAACCGAGAAAGCCCCGGCACCCCCGGCCGCGTGGCTCATCCTCCCAGCGCTCTGGATCCTGTGGCGCGCCAGAGCCTCTCGAATTCCGCACGCATCGCCTCCTCACTCTCGGACATCCCCGCCTGGCGAGCGGTCGTAATGGAATCGGAACGGGGCGGCGAAAGGGTCAGGATTCGCCGTTCAGATCCTCGTCGGCAAGGTGGAGGCGGTGCATAATCCGGTGCAAGACCGGGGCCAGCACAATGCCCATGACGGAGATGAACACCAATCCGCAAAATATGGCGTACAGTCCCGCAAAAAGCTTGGCTGATGTCGTGGTCATCTGATCCACGGGACCCATCCCGCCCAGGATCATGGCGGCGTTCTCGAAGGAATCAACCCAGCCGAGCCGGGCTATCCGATGGTAACCCAGCATACCAATAAAAAGGGCTGCCGCCGCAATGCACTGCGACATGATAAAACAGACGACCATGCGCCTGATGAAGGTTGGCAGCGAAGCCAGCGGCTGACGGTGATGTTCGAACATGGCGACAGGCTACCACGATTGTTTACGGTAATCAATTCCACTCAAATTCCACACGATGGGTTATGAGATGTATACAGG
>Ga0118677_10004717_pt1 | contig 24528 bp, 20 predicted proteins | sample AliMusrvi5mmetaG_FD_86154 | JGI IMG/M metagenome (GOLD analysis project Ga0118677, IMG submission 86154)
ATAATAAATAATTCTAAAAATCAAATTCCCCTATCAGTCATTCTGGTATAAAGCTGATCCGTTAGTAAAAGCAATGAAATTGCTCCGGCTCCCCAGATAAAATTGAGTGAGATACTATTTATTGCATTTGAGAGCAACTGAAATGGTTTTAAAATCAATGTGAAGTCTATCTGGTAGATGGATGGTGTCAAGGCTGGATTGTCATTCCCGGGGAAATAGGTGCGCAGCAGCATAGTTCCAACAAAGAAAAGAATAACTCCGATGACAATTTTCAGCCAACCCTGTTTATTGATCAAGGGCTGAAAGAGAACCGGCGATTTTACTGCCTCCATCCTGACATGTTCCATCACCAACCTGGTGAAATCTGCTGAAGGTTCTTCCAACTTAAGATCCTTCATGTATGTTCTGAGGTTATCCTGCTTTTTCATTTTTCGCATTTTTTGAGCATATACTTTGCATGCAACGTAATTACTATTTAATTTTCAAATTTATTGCTAAACAACATATGCATCCTCACCTTTGAGTAATCCATGCAATTGTTCGTATAATTTCTTTCTGCTCCTGAAGAGTTTTATCTTCACATTAGACGCCGTCAAATCCATTATGGTTGCAATTTCTTCAACAGGAAAATCCTCAAAATAATAGAGGTTCAGTATGGCCTTATCGTCAATTGCCAACAAATCCATTGCCTTATGCAGTTGGTAAGAACGCACTTCTGCCGTGAGTTGTCCAACCGCATTTTCGGTTTCCGCCAACTCGCTTTCGGAAAGTTTATGATCTTCAAAACTGACAAATTCATGCTTTTTACCTCTTACCCTGGAAATGGCTGTTGTATATACAATCCTGAATAACCAGGTCTTGAAAGAGGCACTGCCCTTAAAACTTTCCAGTGATCGGTAGGCCTTAATGAAGGCATCCTGTGCAGCTTCCTCGGCATCTTCCCGGTTCCTTGTTATTTTCATGGAAAGTGAAAAGGCCAGTTGCTTATATTTATCTACAAGCGGAGCGAAGGCCTCGGGATTTCCCCTTAATACTTCCGTTATGTAATATGTATCACTTTTTGCTTCCATTTCCCTATTAGACACAAGGTACCAATGATCGGTTACAATTTCAGACAAAAAATTTAAGTAAAGATAAAAAATTTTGGATTTTAAATATTTAATATTGGATTCGGGTCCTGTTTTTTCGCACGTTGAATTACAAATTTCAATGCACCTTTGTGCACCAATGTTGCCACTTATAAATATCATATGACAATCCCTCTGCCAAGGCGGATTCCAAAATCCAAAATCACCTAATCACTCAACTTCCCAAACTAAAACAATTTTTTTCGGATAGTTGTAACCGGAAATTTGCTTTTGCGTCAAATGGGCAAATGTTGAACTTAAAATTTAATACCATGTATGTAGCAATTTTAGTCCCGCTGGCTTGTTTTGCAATGATTTTCGGAATCGTCTATGTGATCGTAACAGCCCGCAACCGCGAAAGGTTGAACCTTATTGAAAAAGGTGCAGATCCGAAATTATTCGAATCTGTCAAAAGATCCTCAACTGGTGGAATCCTGAAATGGGGGTTGCTATTGGTTGGAATCGGATTGGGCATTTTCTTTGCCACCCTGCTTGTTCAGGCTGGGATGGAAGATGGACCCACTTACCCAGCAATGATCTGTATATTTGGAGGTACTGGCTTGCTTATCGCCTACAAAATGGATCAAAAGTCAAATCACCTTAAAAACAACGAATAAGCTGAGTTTAGAGAATTCCAAACTACAACTATTCAGTACATTTTAGGATGGCTTTGCGGATAGCTTCCTGACAAACCGGACAGAAACTGTTCGGTTTGTTTGATTTCATACGGCAATCCTGCGTCGGACTGTAAATGCCTTTTGTCATATAACCTCCCCCTTCGAATACTCCAGTCTTCTTTTCGTATTTTGCCGTTCTTGGAGTAGGCACAGGAGTAGTCGGATCTATGAGCGCTCCCCACTTTGATTTAAAATCGACCATTGTGGTAAGATTCGGTTCCCACGGTTCTATCTTCAGGTTATAAAAATCCTCATAGGCAACCTCAGAGGTATAGTATTCATCTGCCAATCCAGCAAATTCGTGGCCAAATTCATGAATGAATACCTTTGGTGCAAAAAAATTGTCCACTGTGCAAACAGAAACAAAATTGTAAAAACCGCCACCACCATACTCACTTGAATTAACCAGAACGATTACATAATCATAGGGAACAGATGCTGCCTGGTCATGAACGGTCTTCATATCGGTAAGCGTCAGATAACGGGCTATATTGAATGTATAAAAAGAGCTGCTATAAAGGGTATTTAGGTATATATTCCTGCCAGGAATGTCAGTTCCAGACTCTTCAGACGGAGTCTTCAGCGCATAAATGTTGAACTCATCCTTTAGTGAAAAAAATGGTTCCACCGTAAAAAGCGAATCCGTCAAACGTGTCGCATCTTTCACAAATTTGTCCATCTCCTCTTTTTTGTATCCTTCGGCCAAAATAGCCAAATCCACCTTTTTTGAAGGATCACCTGATTTCCTTAATACCGAAAAATCATTTTTTACAGGCAGCTCTTTTGTAATAAAGTAGTTGAATGGATCAATATCCGTCGAATAAATCTTTTCAAAATGACCTTCTCGGTTACGGCATTCGATTTCCACCACCACTTTGTTTTTAGGAAAAGGGAAGCGAAGTACTTGATAAAATGCCCTTTCCATCTTTTTGGCTTCAGCAGTTGCCTGCCATTCCTGAAAAAGTGGAGAAAAACCCTGCCGGAATAAAAGCGTTCCGGTAACCTGATCTTTTACGTTAAACCTGTAATTCCCCAAAGTAGGTGCATTAGTCGAAAGATGAAGGGTGCCTCCCCAGAATGGCTCCTTCTTTTGCTGGACTTCTGTAACTTTGACTGTGTTACTGGTCCCTGACAACAAGTAGTCGAACCGAAACACGCCGGAAGTAAAATAGTCATCAAAATTTTTCTGGGCGATAAGGCTTAAGGGAGCCAGAAATAGAATAAGACAGAATAGCTTTGACTTCATAGGTATATTTAAAAAAAAAGGAATCCAAGGGGTACCTGATAAATTGAACAATAGTCCGCAAATTTTTAACCTAAATCCGGCTTCTTTCATTAATTTTGCAGCAAATCAAAAGTAATTATTTCCGAACAGAATTAAAGGAATACAACATGCAAGTTTTTTATGATTATTTAAGGGAACAGTTGCTTAACGCCCAGATTCATCCTAGAATTGCCATTTACCTGGCTGCAATGGGAACATTTATTATCTTATCCCTCATCTCTCTGATCCTTTTCTTCCCTCTGAGAAAGTTGCTCTTAACCATCATAGAAAGATTCACAAGGCATACTGAAACCTTATGGGATGATGCATTGTTTGACCACAAGGTTTTTCATGCAGTGGCTCACCTCATGCCTGGGATCTTCATCTATTTTTCAGCCGGTTTTGGTTCCGAAGATCTGGTTGCACTTCCGGAAGTAATTAAGGGTATTGCCAAAATTTATATCACATTTGCCGTAGTATTAAGCCTTATCAGGTTTTTGGATGCTTCACATGACATTTACAATACCTACCCCTTCTCCAAGGAACGCCCAATCAAAGGGTATCTTCAGCTCGTTAAAATTCTTATTTATTCCATTGCTGCCATCATACTTGTCTCCATACTTGTTAACCAGGATCCCGGGAAACTTTTCGCCGGATTGGGCGCTATGGCTGCAGTGCTTATGTTTGTGTTTAAAGATCCAATTCTTGGATTTGTTGCCAGTATTCAACTGGCAGCCAACAAGATGGTTAAACCAGGCGACTGGATCACAGTTCCAAAATTCAATGTTGACGGAACAGTTGTGGACATTTCACTCACTACCGTAAAGGTCCAGAACTGGGATAAGACCATTACCTCTATACCTACCTATTCTCTGGTTTCCGAATCTGTGACCAACTGGATAGGAATGCAGGAATCAGGTGGCAGACGAATCCAACGCTCCGTTTTTATCGACATGGCCAGAATCAGATTCTGTGACCAAAAATTCATTGAACATATTGCCCAACTTCCGGTTATAAAATCCTACAACGAACAAAAGCTAGCCCTTGATTCTTCTTTCCCCGGCTGGGCGGAGCAACTGCAATCACAACCCACCAATCTGGCATTATTCAAAGCATACATTGAGGCTTTCCTATGGACCAATCCGAACACACACAACAGCATGACCCTTATTGTCAGATTTTTACAATCTACAGAACGCGGATTACCACTGGAATACATTGTGTTTAGCAAGGAACAGGGGTCAGATCGATATGAAGCAATTCAAGCCGAAATTGTCGACCATATTCTTGCGGTCATCAAAGAATTTGATCTCAGAGTCTTCCAGAATCCATCAGGAAGCGATTACAGATACATGGCAAGAATTGGAAACAACAATGAAATTGGATAATGGATAGTTAGGTCTATTACATTGTGGTTATCAATCCGGAAGACCAAATGCGATTCATGCAGAGAATTTTTAGAATTAATTTGTCAGGAGACCAAAAAGTTATAATTTTGGCAAAAAATAGTCAATTTACTAACAAATTGAAAGTATCGTGAAGAAAAATAATCTTGAATTAGAAGAAGATTTTAAGGAACAGGCGGTTCAGATAGACGATCTTGACCGCAAAATATTGAAACTAATTACCAACAATGCAAGGGTTCCCTTTCTGGAAGTTGCCAGAGAGTGCGGTGTCTCCGGGGCCGCTATTCACCAACGTGTGCAGCGATTGATCTCCATGGGAGTAGTTACTGGTTCAGAATTTATCGTAAGTCCTTCAAGACTTGGATACAATACCACCGCTTTTATGGGGATTTATCTTGAAAAAACCAGCTTTGACAAAAAAGTACTGAAACAGTTAAAAGATATACCTGAAGTCGTGGAATGTCACCATACAACCGGTCAATATGCAATTTTCATCAAAATACAGACTAAGACTAACAAACATCTGATGAAGATCATTGACACAGATTTGCAGGCAATAGACGGAATCGCACGAACCGAAACCTTTATCTCACTTGAGCAGGATTTCAAGCGTCAGATTCCTATAAAATAGGAATTCGACCTTAATGTCGCGCAAAGAACGCAAAGAAACGCAAAGGAAATTTTCAACTTTGCGTTATTTGTGCGAAAAACAAATGTCAACTTAATTAGAAAGGCAAATCATCATTCTCACCTTCTTTCACCGGCATATAATCATCCTCATTGAAAGGAGGCGGTGCTGGTTGATCACCTGCAGTTGAAGTTTTCTCCATCCGGTCAATTTTAAAGGCATTGACATTGTGGTACCACTTGCCATTGTACTCACGTCCTTCCAGGCTGAAACTGACTTCCACCTCGCGGCTTTTATCACTTTCCTTGATCATGTCTGTTTTGTCATTAAAAAGGGTAAAACAAATTTTCTTGGGAAATTGCTCGTCAGGAACTTCCAGTACAAAATCAAGTTTTTTCCATTCACCCCTCGTGCTGCTACCAGTTTGTAGTGGCAAGATATCAACAACTCTTCCTTTTATTTTAAAGCTCATAAGTTTTTTATTTTAAGAAACGAAACCCGGAAGATGAGATTCATCTATTCCGGGTTTTGTTCCAGAGGACAGACCTCTAAATAAATTATTTCGCTGTCATTACTTGGTCACCGGAGCAGCCGTTGCAGCAGGAGTTGGCTCAATACTTATCAGTTCAACTTCAAAAATAAGAACTGAATTAGGTTTGATTTTCGGTCCGGCAGCTTGTTCCCCATAGCCAAGTTCGGAAGGAATATAGATTTTCCATTTTGAACCCACAGGCATTAATTGCAATGCTTCCGTCCAACCTTTGATGACCTGACCTAAGCCGAAAGTAACCGGTTCGCCACGTTCAACTGAACTATCAAATACAGTGCCGTCGATGGTTGTTCCATGATAATGAACCTTTACCGTATTCTCGGCTTTGGGTTTTGGTCCGGTACCATTTTTTATCACTTCATACTGAAGGCCGGAAGCCGTTGTTGTTACACCTGCGCGTTTTCCGTTATCCGTTAGAAATTTCTGACCTGCTTCTTTGTTTTTCCCGCCTTCCATCGATTGGGCCTTCATAAAGTAACCTTGTGTAATTGCACTTGCTTTGGCTGATGCAATCAAACCAGAATCGCCTTTCATTACGGTAGCGAACGCCTGCAAAATAATCTGAGGATTAAGTTCCTTACCACCCGGTGCCTGTGGCAGATTTTTCCTAATGTTGTTACCCAAGTCAACACCAATAGCATAAGCAGCTGAATCTGCCATAGTCTTTAACTTGATTTGCTGTGAATTGGAAGTGTTGCATGAAGCCAGTATAATTGAACCGGCGACCAATACCAAAAGTAAATTTCTAAATACCATAACTGTTTTTATAAAATGATTGAATGTTTATTCTAAAAGGTGCGAAGATAACTATTTTTCAATATAATTGCATGGATTGAAATTAAAATAATTATCTCTAACTACTTGTTAATAGGGTTTTTAATTTTTCTTCAACAAGCTCTCAAATCCGGGAGTGTAATCTATTGAAAATCCGCCTTTCTTGTCATCGCAGATGAAATATGCTTCAAATTCAGGATGTTTCAACAAAAATTTCTTCGATTTTTCAAGTCCCATTACCATGAAAGCAGTAGCGTATGCATCAGCTGTAATACAATCACTTGCCACGACAGAAACACTTAATACATTGTTTTTAGCCGGATATCCACTGAATGGATCTATCTCATGGGAATATCTGTTGCCATTCTCCTCATAATATTTACGATAAGTTCCGGAAGTAGAAATTGCCCTATCTTTCAAGGGTAAAATTGCTTGAATTCTGCGTTCGTCCTCTGAATTTTTGGAAGGCATTTCAATGGCGACACTCCAAATATTCCCATCCGGTTTGGATCCTTTTCCAAGAACCTCTCCCCCCACATCAATCAGATAGTTTCTGATTCCTTTTGACTCAAAAAACTGACCCAGCCAGTCGGAGGTGTAACCCTGCGCAATCGCATCAAAATCAACTCTAATGCGCGGATCTGTTTTAATCAGTTTCCCATCAACCAGGTTCACTTTTTGATATCCTACCAGTGGTAGCAACGAATCGATCATTGCCTGATCAACTTTTGCTCTTTTGGAAAAACCAAAACCCCAGGCATTTACCAATGGACCAACAGTTATGTCGAATGCTCCACCAGTATTGGAAGAGACTTCGATGGACTTCCGGAAAACTGTTTTGTATATTGAATCTGCTATCGCTGTTGTATCATTATTGTTCATGCGTGATAATATAGAATTTGGAACGTAGGCCGATACCGAATTATCAAACTGCCTGAACAGCGAATCCACCACAGGCTGCAAATTCTCATTGGTATCTGCACAGTAAGTTATGGTATAGTAAGTTCCCTGGGCACTTCCAGAAATTTTATACAATTTAAGAATTTTCTTTTCAGTACATGAGCCCAGGATAAATAGCATGAACAATAGTACAATCATGCTACCTGCCAGATATTCCGGTTTCACACTCCAATCCCTTTTCATATTAGTTTACAATTTTACGTTTTCTTGCTCTTAACATCTCCCTTTTCCCCGGAGGACCCGGTACTCTCTCAACAGTAAAACCAACAGTTTGAAGTAGTCTTCTGACATATCCTTTTGCGCAGTATGTAACCAGAATTCCATCGTCGTTCATCCGGGTAAAGAGATTTTCAAAAACTGACATTTGCCAGAGTTCAGACTGCTTTTCAGGAGAGAAAGCATCAAAGTACACCAGATCTATCAACGGCAAATCTTTAAAATCGGATTGTAATACATCACATTCCATTTTAAAAATCGTAAATTGATTATTCAATTCCACTTCACAATTCCATGGTACGATATGAAGATGTTCGAATAATCCGGAGTCGCAATCCTCAAAATGATCGCTATATTTCAAGTTTTTCCAAATATCTTCAGTAACAGGAAATTTCTCGGCGGCATAATAGTGCACATGTTTCCCTTTTTTTAAACATTCCAATATCGTCAGATAACAGTTTAAACCTGTTCCAAATCCAATTTCAAGTACACGGATATCTCTTAAAAGGCATTGATTGAATCCTTCACGGATATAAACATGCCGGGACTCCTGGATGGCGCCAAATGTGGAGTGGTAATGTTCATCAATCTCTTTTAGATATAATGTTCTGGATCCGTCCATGGTTTCTCTGATTTCAATCTTCATCACTGATTTCTTCTGTTTTTGTATCAAATACTTCCTGACGGATCCTAGTTGGCAAAAATCGGATAAAATCTGCTTTTCGTCGGGCGGAACCATGATAATGCGGATGATTTTTCATCAAAAGATAGAACCAGCCAAATAAAACCAACCCCTTTAAAACAGAAGTTAGTGTTATACTCCACCAAACTCCCGTAACCCCGAAAATATCTGGTTGCGAGAGGAAGAGTGCGAGCGGGATTCTAAACCCGGTGAGGGTAATACCCACCAAAGAAGGAGGAATTGTCCGACCTATCCCGTTAAAAACGCCGCCCGTTGTTATTTCCACGCACATGAAAAACTGGGAGATGGCTAAAATGGAAAGATATCGAACGCCGAGGGATATGGCCTCTTCTTCATGTAAAAACAGGGTATATATCTGACGACCCATTGTCAGGAAACAAATTGTGACAAGAATGCCAATGGCTCCGCTGATCATGATGGTAGTATAGTACCCTTTGAAGATTCTGTCCCATTTGCCCGCGCCAAAATTCTGACCTGTAAAAACACCCAATGCCGTAGAAAAGCCCCCGGCCGTCATCCAACTAAGTGCCTCGATCTGTGCTCCCACACTTTGAACCGCGATTGGCAATGCACCCCATGGGGCAATAATACGGGCCAGGGCAACCGCAAAAGTGGCGAAAAGAATGCTATGCAGTGCAACGGGTAAGCCCAGTTTAAATATCTTCTTGATATATCCTGTCTGAAGTTGAAGTCTCAACTTAATCTTTCCGAGGGCACTTTTGCCTTTGCCGATGGTTACCAAAAACACACAAAGAACAACTGATTGAGAAATTACCGTTGCTATAGCCGAACCATTTGAACCCATTCTTGGAAATGGTCCCAAACCAAAGATAAGAATCGGATTAAGTATAACATTGGATATTAGACCAATGGCATTTATCCTGAATGGCAATTTTGAATTACCTGTTCCGTTGATTATTCCAGTGAAGGTTGGATTGGAGTAATAAAGTAGTGATCCAATAGAAATAATTCTAATGTAAGAAATTGCGGATGTTTCAACCGTATGATTTTTCAGATGGAAAAAAGAGACAAGTTCTGGAGCAAATAGAAAGGTAAATGTTCCGTAAAAAGCCGAAAGTACCATTACCAAGGTTACTGCGTTCAAAGCGAAATTTTCGGCCCGCTGTTTATTCCCGGCACCCAGTGACTGTGAAACGCATACTTCAGCACCAATTCTGCCAATTAACATCAGCGAAACTCCAAGCCATGTAAAATAAGAAGCAATACCCACTGCAGCTACTGAATCACTTCCTACTCTGCCAAGCCAAAGCATATCAGTTAGATTGTAAGCCATCTGCACAAATGAAGTGCCCAGAATTGGCATTGTCAACCTGACAATCTGCCCTGTAATTGGTCCTTCTGTTAAGTTTTTAATTTTCAAGATGCCTAAAGTGACTAAAATGGCTAAAGTGAACTAAAGTACCTTAGGAACACCTATATAAAGAATGAAACTCATAACTTAAGTCACTCTAGTTCACTTTAGGCACTCCAGGCACTTTTCTGCACGAAAGTATACTGAAAAAAGTTATTTTTACTATCTCAAATATAAATACCAATATCAGTGTGACATGCTTGTCCGGCTTTACAATGACAATCCCAACCAAAAGGAAATAGACAGAATTGTGGAAATGCTGAGAGATGGTGGCGTGATCATTTTCCCGACCGACACTATTTACGGCATCGGTTGCGATATAACCAAATCAAAAGCCGTAGAAAGGGTTGCCAGAATAAAAAATGTAAAACCTGACAAAGCTGATTTTTCCTTCATTTTGTATGATTTAAGCCAGATTTCAGACTATTGCAGACCATTCTCCAATGCAATTTTCAAGTTACTGAAAAAAAATCTGCCTGGACCATTTACTTTTTTGCTTCAGGCAAATTCAAATGTTCCTAAACTATTCAAAAACTCCAAAAAAAATATTGGGATTCGTATTCCTGATAACAACATACTCAGAACTATTGTCAAGGAACTGGGCAATCCGGTCTTGTCTACATCGGTTCATCACGACGATGTCGTTCTTGAGTACATTACTGATCCCGAACTGATAGAGGAAAAATATGGCCACCTCGTTGATCTTGTAATTGATGGCGGATTTGGAGACAACCATCCCTCTACCATTGTGGATTGTACTTCTGGTGAAGCTGAAATTCTCAGGCAAGGTAAAGGTATTCTACTTGAATAACGCGGCTATTCAGCCTGATTAAAATAACAACAGACCATTTCGCTTGGATTGCCTGGTTTCGAAGACTCCATTGTAAGCTTGACTGCCTGATCAACAGTCAGGAATTTACGCTCTGGATACATGCAATGAAAAGTATCCAAATTGCACATTTTTTCACAAAGAATGATTTTAGATTTTGTGATAAGTTGATTAGCTTCTTCAGAAAGATTAAGATTCCTCAGCCAAATTACTTCTGCTGAAGGAAACAATGTTCCATCTTTTGAATCTTTTTGGTCGGATGGCTGAACATAAATTCTAATCCCTTTAAAAAAAATAAAATCACGGAAGGCACAAATATTCTTTCCATTGAATCGCAACGAATCAGTGAGACAGAACATCTCAACATTTCTGATCCTCCTTTCTCCAAAATAGGGTTTCATAAAGTATCCAATTTTTTCTACAGTATTACCGCAGCGATCATAAATAACTATTGCATTCCGGCCGCTGGTAAGAGCCAATGCCCGAGTCCCCGGAATATTAAAAAAAACGACCTCTGCTCTCGACTGTCGGTAAAATAAAGCAACGCCTGATGATATTGCCAGGACAATAGCCAAAACTAGAACAGTTTGTATGAGCATTATTCTTTTTGATTTTATATAATAGACTAAACAAATTCCGATCAGAAGGATAACACCTAGTTGAAAGTAGGAAGGATACAGTCCTCTTAGTATGGAATGTGGTAACTTTTCAACCGAATTTACGGTCAGGAGTACCAAATCGGTACACAGATTGAGTACAAAAGCAACCAAAGTAGCCAAAAAACCAGAAATGAATGAGAGAAAGACAACCACGAAAGAAAGATAAAGAATCAAAGTAACCAATGGAATAACTATCATATTGGCAAGCAGAAAATATACAGGAAACTGATGAAAAAAAAGCAGCGTAAAAGGAATTGTTCCCATTTGTGCGGCAAGGGTAACTGATATCAGCAACCATATTTTATCTGGCAACCTCCTTCCAAATTCGATTTGTTTATATATGTGAGGCTGAATAACTACAATTGACAATACTGCAGCATAGGAAAGTTGAAACCCAGCGTCCCTGATAATTTCGGGATTCAATGCAATAAGCAAAAAGGCTGATACTGCCAGCGAATTAAATATTCCGGAACTTCTTTTCAGTGTAGTGCCCAATAAAACAAAAGAGAACATCATGGCAGCTCTCAGTATAGAAGGAGACATCCCCGTTATCAAAGTATAACTCCATATTCCTGAGAGCATTATAAAAGAGTGGAGAAAATAGCCAAATCGTCTTGATTTCAGAAATCGAAACAGAAAATCGAGGATAACATAGATTAATCCAACATTCATCCCAGAAACAGCGAGTACATGAATAACACCGGTATTTGTGAAAGATTGAATGGTTTCTTTGTCAACTTCCTCCCTCGCACCAAAAGAAATGGAACCAATCAAATGTACGTTTTCACTACTTATACCGGAATGACTCAAACAATCCACAAATTTTTTCCTCACTATCAGCGCATTACGAAATATATTAGGTTGTTTCGCTTTGTTTATCAGGCAGTATTGGCTTTCTTTCAAAAAAATTCTGTAACCTATTCCTCTGCTTTTCAAATATCGACAATAATCAAATTCGAAGGGATTTCCATCGTTTTTCAGCAATTCAGGAGAACCTTCAAAACTAAAAACATCACCTGGCTTTGCATTCTTTACCAACGAGGATTTGGGCAGATATACCAGAATCCTTGGTTCCTGGTTGACAAATTGCCCCACCAACCGGAATGTTTTCTCTTTTTCTTCAGGATATTCATCAACAACCACAAAATATTGCTGCTTAGGAAGTACTGGAAAAATAATCGCATTCTTTCTCACACGTTCCTGACCGAAAATGAATAATAAGAGAAAAAGAAATACACCCCACAGTGGCTGACTGTAAAAATTTCCCTTTCTGAAAATCATCAGAATGAGCCAAATAACTTCAAAAAGAATCAGGATTGTGTATGGGTGAGAAAGGCTGCTGATCAACGGCATACTCACTCCAAGGCAAAGCGGAATGACAAAACGTATAAATGGGGCACTTGTCAATATTGAACCGGAATGATCCATGTGAAGTTTTATTCACATTAAGTTACGGCATTTCGACAAGAAAAAGAAAATTTTCAGATCACAATTGAAGGATTGGTTTCTTCATTATTTGCCCCAAACTCCACAATTATATCTTTGGGATTTTAATCCGGTAAGTAGCTGTCGTAATTCCTTTTGAAATATCGGTGAGTTTCCTTTTCAATAATCGCTTTTTCAAAGGAGAACAATGATCAGTAAACATGATTCCATCAAGATGATCATACTCATGTTGCAAAACTCTGGCAGTGTAGCCTGTAAAAACTTCGTTATGTGCCGTTCCTTCCGGATCAAGGTATTGAATCCTTATGTGGTTCTTACGAAATACCTCTTCATGTATTCCAGGTATGCTAAGGCAACCCTCCTCCATCAATTCTTCGTCTCCATTCCGTTCAATAATCTTAGCATTGATAAAAACCCTCCTAAATCCAACAAGAGAAGGTTCATCTTTTCCCAAAGGGGATAAATCTACAACAAATAGCCGGATGAGCAGACCAATTTGCGGTGCTGCCAGACCAACTCCTTCTGCATTGTACATCGTTTCAAACATATTCTCAATCAACTCAGGCAGCCCTTGATAACTGAGGTCTATATTTGCGGTTACCTTTCTCAAAACAGGATCTCCATAAACCGTGATAGGCAATATCATATTCTATATATACTTTTTTTGTTCAAGGTAAGATTGGAGAAGAATTGTAGCACTAACTCCGTCGATTGTACCTTTGTCACGACGTTGCATTTTTCGCAAGCCGGCATCAATCATTGATTGAAATGCCATTTTTGAACTGAACCGTTCATCCACTTGTTTAATCTCAACGGTGTATTTTTGTTGAAATTTTTGGACAAATGGATTGATGTATCGAAGTGCCTCAGAAGGCTGGTTGTTCAGTTGAACTGGATATCCAACCAATACAAGATCAACGGATTCCTTCGAAAAATACTCATCAAGAAACAGCCAGATAAGATTTGCATCCACTGTTTCAAGACGGTTGGCAATAAGTTGCAACGGATCAGTAACAGCTACTCCTACCCTTTTTTTACCATAATCGATGGACATGATCCTTCCCATACCTTCATTCAATTTTCGTTACAAAGATAATGGTTTACAAAATCTTAAAAAAATTGGTCCCGGAACTTGTAATTACAAACAGAAACTTAATACAAATTAAGATACATTTAACACAAGGAAACGTTTTGCGTGTAATATGTTTCCGATATTTGCCCAGTTAATTTTAATAATGGAAATCAAAAAAATGGAAAAGTCTGACGCGCAAAATGAGCGATTTCTCGAATGGGTTGAACCGATCAAGGATTTGTTCTATGCATACGGTCTAAAAAATCTTAGCATGGATGAGTTGAGCAGCAGGCTGGGTATTTCAAAAAAAACGCTTTATACCTTTGTGAGGAACAAGGAAGAACTTATAGAGAAGGTATTTTTACATGAAGAATCCAAAGTACTTAAATTAAAAGAAATTGTTGATAAAGAACAAATTAACGCTATCGAAAAATTATTAAGAATCAGCCAGATGGTTCATGGAGAAATGAAACGTATCAATCCTATGATTAGGTTCGAAATGGAAAAGTATTATCGTCAAACCTTCGATAAGTATGTGGAAAATAAGCGCAAATACATTTTTGAAGGAATGAAGATCAATATCCGTCAGGGTATAGAAGAGAAAATCTATCGGGATGATATCAACATCGATCTGGTTGCAACAATTTACCTGAACAGTTTTGTAGAACTTCACAATTCAGATATCTGTAAAATATTGGATATCAATTTTATTCAACTGTTTGAGGTAATGTTTGAAAACCACATCAGAGCCATTTCAACGGCCACAGGACTAGCCTATTTTGAGTCAAGGAAAAATGAAATCATTGAATATATTAAAAACAATTAAAAATAGTAATTATGTCATTCCCTAAACGTTATCTGATTTTGATAACAATTCTACTAATTCTGTATGGTAACTTTACTAGTGTTGGACAGGATTCTCTGCGTCTCTCCTTGCAGGATGCACGCCGTATTGCCATGGAAAACAATACAAATATCAGGAATTCGGCACTTGATATGGAGATTGCCAACAAGAAAATATGGGAAGTCACGGCCATGGGCCTCCCGCATGTTGATTCCAAGGCAAGCTATCAGTACCTTCCCAGTGTACCATCATTGCCTCCAGGCACCATGGGACCTGGTACCCCAGCCATTTCACTGGGTGTAACAAACAACATAACATTTGATGTGACTGCTTCACAACTTATTTTCAATGGCTCCTATCTGGTTGGATTGAAAGCTAGCAAGACACTTTTTCAACAATCCAATGAAAGCAATGAAAAAGTCATTCAGGATGTAAATGAATCTGTCATCAATACTTATTTCCTGATACTTGTTGGAGAAGAGAGCATAAAAAATCTGCAACTTAACCTTGAAAATGTTCAAAAAACAGCCTCTGAAATCAAGGAAATGAATAAACAGGGTTTTGTCGAAAAAACTGATGTCGATCAGTTGGAACTTACTGCCAACAACCTAATGAATGCGATGAATCAGGTGAAAGGAAACCTGGATGTTGCCAACAGGCTGCTTAAAATCATCCTCGGACTGGATTCAAATGCAAAAGTAAAGCTCACTGATTCCTTGGGTGCCAAATACTCTCTACCTGAAAAGGTTGAATCCCTTATCCACGAAACTTTCATAATCGAGAAAAATATAGATTACAAGTTAATCAAAACAGCCTACGACCTGTCAAAACTTGATTACCAAAATACGGTAATGGCCTATTTGCCAATAATAACTGGGTTTTATCAGCATACTGATAAAACAAATAAACCGGCGTTTGATTTTTCTGTGAAGGATGTACTGGGCATCAACCTAACTCTGCCCATTTTCAGCAGCGGACAGAGAATGGCGCAAGTATCACAGAAAAAGCTTGCAGTTGCCAAAATGGATAACAGCAAAAAACTAGCTTACAACAACTTACTGATGCAGGCGGATCAATACCAGACAGATCTTAAAATTAAATATGAGAAATATGTTATTCAAAGGAAAAGTCTGGAATTGTCTGACGAAATCTATAAACGTACCCTTGAAAAATATACGAATGGTGTTTCAACAAGTACGGATCTAACCACTACCCAAAACCAATATTTAACAAGTCTGACCAATTATTACCAGAGTATTTACGATCTGGCCACCGCGAAGACCAAACTTGAAAAATTGTTCAATATCAATCAGGAAATTATTAAATAACAATCATATGAAAAATAAACTATTTATTCTGGCAATCATTGTCACATTGGTCGCCTGCAACCAAAGCAGCGATAAAAAAGGAGAATTGGAAAAACTAAAAACCGAACGCGAAGTTCTGAATACGAAGATATCCAAACTGGAGACTGAGATTAATCCGAATCAGAAAAAAGACGATAAAGCTGTTCAAGTAAAGATTAAAAATCTGGAAACTACGCCATTTAATCATTTTGTTGAAATTCAAGGAGTTGTTGATGCCGATCAGAATGTTTCCGTAAGTCCTCAGATGGCCGGAGTGGTAACCAATGTCTATGTAAGGGAAGGTTCACAGGTAAAAAAAGGAGATATCCTGGCAACACTTGATGCCCAGGTTCTGAAACAATCTGTTGAAGAGGTCAGAACCCAATTGGATATGGCCACCATTATCTATGAAAAACAGAAAAATCTGTGGGATAAGAAAATTGGCAGTGAAGTACAGTTCCTACAGGTAAAAAGCACCAAAGAATCGCTTGAAAGGCGTATCAAAACTCTACAGGAACAGATATCCATGGCCAATGTAGTGTCACCTATCAGCGGATCAGTTGAAAGTGTCCCCTTGAGAGTCGGCCAGATGGCTTCTCCAGGTTTGCCAACTTCTTCCATTCGGGTAATTAACATGTCATCAGCCAAGATTACCGCCGATATTTCTGAAAATTTTGCTTCAAGGATTAAAAACGGAAACCAGGCATTTATCAAATTCCCTGACCTTGGACAGGAGATTGAAACCAAACTGAGTTTCACAAGCCGATTTATTGATCCGTCAAACCGTACATTCAGAGTTGAATGCAGAATTGCACCCAAAGATTTTGAACTCCGTGCCAACATGATTGCCTATGTGAAAATCAAGGACTATTCCAGCGATGCATCACTGGTACTTCCTGTCAACATCATCCAGAGTAACCAGGAAGGCAAATTCGTTTTTGTTGCTTCCAAGGAAGGAGACAAGATAGTAGCCATGCGGAGAAAGGTAACCACCGGAATGGAATATAACGGTGAATCTGAAATTACCTCCGGCATTAACGCTGGTGATCAGGTGATCTCAGCTGGATTCCAGAACCTCAAAGAGGGATCATCTGTCATTTTCTAACCGACAAAAAAAGAAATTATGTCAAAAGATAAATTTTTTATCAAGGAATTTTTCGCAACCAGCTGGGCTGTAGATAACAAGACGAGCATTTATGTACTTGCCTTGATTATTTCGATCCTTGGTTTGCTGAATTACCATCAGATTCCGAAGGAGCAATTCCCGGAAGTGATCATTCCCTATATTATTGTCAATTCTCCCTATCCGGGAACCTCTCCTGTGGATATTGAGAACCTGGTAACAAGACCGATCGAAAAGCAACTCAAATCAATTGCCGATGTGAAGAAAATCACCAGTAACTCTGTGCAGGATTTTTCTTCAATCATCGTAGAATTTTATCCGAATGTTGCTGTTGAAACAGCCAAACAGCGAGTGAGGGACGCTGTGGACAAATCAAAAAAGGATTTGCCCAGCGATTTGCCTGATCAGCCTCAGATAATGGATGTCAATCTGGCTGAATTTCCAATCATGTATGTCAATATCTCAGGGAATTACGACCTCGATAAACTGAAAAAATTCGCGGATATCGTTCAGGATAAGATCGAAGGAGTAAAGGAAATTACCCGTGTAGATATAGTTGGGGCACTGGAAAGAGAAATTCAGATCAATGCTGACATCTTCAAGATGCAGGCTGCCCGGGTTACTTTTGCAGACATAGAGAGCGCAGTTTCTCGTGAGAATTTAACCATTTCAGGAGGTACGCTGACACTAAACGGCACCAAAAATTCTGTTCGCTTAAAAGGACAGTTCGAAACTGTCCAAAATGTACGGGACATCGTTGTTCATGCTTCCGGAGGCGCCTATATCAAGCTGAGTGACATCGCGGAAATAAAGGATGACTTTAAGGAACAAGAAAGCTTTTCACGTCTGGATGGCAAGAATGTCATCACCCTCAATGTCATCAAAAAAGCCGGTACCAACCTGCTTGATGCCTCTGACCAGATCAAGGACATCGTTGCCAGTGTAAAAGGGAAAGAACTGCCTGATGATATTACCATGACCATATCGGGAGATCAGAGTGTCAGAACCCGAAACACGCTGGAAGAACTGAACAATACAATTATCATCGGCTTCATATTGGTAACCATAGTGCTGATGTTCTTCATGGGATTTACGAATGCCTTTTTTGTCGGACTATCCGTACCACTCTCAATGGCCATCGCCTACCTGGTAATTCCAAACATCGGATTTACAATGAACATGATTGTTATGTTTGCATTTATCTTTGCATTGGGAATTGTGGTGGATGATGCCATTGTGGTCATTGAAAATACTCATCGGATGCATAAAAGCCACCCGGATATCCGAGTGGCTGCCAAACTGGCTGCCGGCGAGGTGTTTCTGCCTATCCTGTCCGGTACGCTAACAACTTTGGCGCCCTTCTTTCCATTGGCTTTCTGGCCTGGAATAGTAGGACAATTCATGCACTATCTTCCTGTCACGTTAATCATTACACTATTTGCTTCCTTGTTTGTTGCGTACATCTTTAATCCTGTTTTTGCCGTATCCTTTATGGCGCATGAGTACGACGCTGACGATAAGAATGAGTGGAAAAACACAAAGAAAATATTGCTGGGCCTCTTTGGCGTTGCCATTGTATTTTATCTTTTCAAATCATTTGGGATAGGTAACTTCATCGTATTTGCCATCCTAATGGTTTTCCTTTATCATTATGCCATCAGGTTCTGGATTCAATCCTTCCAGGATAAATTCTGGCCCAAAATTATGGCAGCATATGAACGCCAGCTGAGATGGGTATTGCAGGGATTCCGTCCGTTATACATGCTTGGAGCAATGACCGTTCTTTTCATCTTTACCATTGTTTTGACCGGCATAGTCAAACCTACTGTACTATTCTTTCCCAACAGTGATCCAGCTACTGTCATGGTTTATATCAAGATGCCGGGAGGCACTGACCAGAATGTAACCGACAGCGTAACAAGAATAGCTGAGCGGCGGGTTTATCTGGCAGTTGGACAACATAACCCTGATGTGGAATCCATCATCTCCAACATTACCATCGGAGCTGAAGAAGAAGGCTTTGCGAGTGCAGGAAAACCTTTCAACAAAGGAAAAATTTCCGTCAATTTCGTTGAGAGCAAAAGCAGGACCAGCGGAATCTCCACCACAAAATACATGGAGAAAATTCGTGAATCAGTAGCAGATATAGCAGGTGCAGAAATTACTGTTGGCAAAACCAAAATGGGACCACCCACAGGGAAGCCGATCAATATCGAAATTACCAGCGAACATATGGACGAACTGGTCGCGGATGCCTACGGATTCCGCAACTTCCTTGATTCGCTTAATATCCCGGGTATAGAAGAATTGAAAACTGATTTTGAACCCAATTCTCCCGAAATCATGATAGATATTGATCGCGACAGGGCTCAAAGGGCCGGTCTTTCAACGGGTCAGATAGGCATGGAACTTAGGACTGCACTCTTTGGAAAAGAAATCTCCAAATTCAAGGAGGATGAGGATGAGTACCCTATCACCCTCCGCTACACAAAAATGACACGGGAGAATATCAACTCACTGATCAATCTGGTTATTACCTATCGGGATATGAACTCCGGCCAGATCAGAACTATTCCTCTGTCCACCGTGGCTAAGATTCACTATTCAAGCTCCTATGCTGGGATCAAACGATTGGATCAAAAACGAGTTATTACAGTTTACTCCAATGTTCTGACGGGTTATTCTCCGAATGATATCGTGCCAAAAATCAAGGCCTTAGCTAAACAGTATCCTTTGCATTCGGGTACAAACATCAAGCTCACAGGAGAACAGGAGGATCAGGCTGAAACATTAAGTTTCCTGATTAAAGCAATGATTATTGCTCTTGGGATGATTTTCTTCATTCTGATTACCCAGTTTAATTCCGTAAGCAAAACCATCATCATATTGAGTGAGGTCATATTCAGTATTATAGGGGTTTTGCTCGGTGTTATCTTCTTCAAAATGGATCTTGTTATCATGATGACAGGTTTAGGTGTCGTTGCTCTTGGAGGAATAGTCGTACGAAACGGAATATTGATCGTTGAATTCTGTGACGAAATGAAAAAGCGAGGAATGAAAACAAGAGATGCCATCGTACAGGCAGGTAAAACAAGAATTACACCCGTTGTCTTAACAGCTTCAGCTACCATCCTTGGTCTTGTTCCTTTGGCCGTTGGTTTGAACATCAACTTTGAAACACTCTTTACCCAGTTTAATCCGCATATTTTTATCGGCGGAGACAATGTTGCATTCTGGGGTCCTCTTTCATGGACAATCATCTTTGGATTAAGCTTTGCAACTTTCCTTACGTTGCTGTTCGTCCCCGCCTTGTATTATATGGATTACATTATCCGGATCAAAAACCGCAGGAGAAAAAACCTAAAGAATATCTCAAAAGTAAAAAGCTGATGAATTTTAAAAAAATAAAAAGGGAGGGTTCCGTTTTTGGAATCCTCTCTTTTTATTTGTCTGAAATAGAATCTGTAACGGTTGCGTGGAAAATAGATAAAAAAAAATCATGGTCTAAAACCTCTTGATGAGGCTGACATAAATTTGCTGGTAAATATTTTGCGGATCAAATGTTCCTTCACAATTGAAAGAAATTGAGAATTTGCGGGTAAACTGATAGGACAAATCGGTAGATGCAATGTGTTCAAGGAGTTTTCCGGAAGTATTAAGATAGGTATAGTCGACATACCTGTAGCTGATTCCCCAGTTCATCTTGCCTTTCACAAAATCTTTGTCCAGTCTCAAACCATATATCATGCCTTTGACATAACTTGTCTGAATCGCATTGACTGTAAGAGAGGCAGCTGCTTTCAAGAATGGAAGTTGTGTATAAGTAAGGTTGCCGTTGATGTTTTCGGTTGGTTGGGTATCTCCAGCCCTGTCCCAGTAACTTGTAGTCATACCAAGGATCACATAAGGCATCGGCCGGTAATTGATTCTTAATGATACTCCTTGCCTAGTAGCATCCGCTAGCATCATGTCCACATAACTCTTATATGTTTCGTAGTAGATTATATTCTTACGATTGTCGTAGGAGGTGGATATGGAAAGCTTCCTGGATATCCTGAAATTAAGCATCAGATAAAGACTTGTTAGACTCACCTCATTGACAGGAATTCCATTGATCACTTTGTAAAGGTCAATTTCTGAAGAGGCAAAAAGGCTTAAATTTTTTAATAGGGAATTATCATGCTGGATATAAATAAATCTCCTGTCTGTATTTCCTGAGTTGGTCTGGTTAAATCCTCCAAAAGAGGTCTGCATCACACCATTTTCATTTTTTGTGGTATGACCTATAAATGCTCCATATTCCAGCAGGTTTTTATTGAAACTGTAATCAGTGTAATCTGGCCTGAAGCCTGCAACGGCACCCCAATAAAAATGTTTATAATCCATTTCAACCTGCAATCCATCAACAGCTCCAAGATTGGCAATCTTCGGATTAATCTTCCGACCCAACCAAATAGTTGCATTATTGCCGGCTTCATATCTCACATTCAAGTCATATATTTTCAATCCATTGAAAATATTTGACTGAATCGGAGCCCAGTTATTCAATTGATGAGAGAAAGAGATATAACTGTCGAACGAAATACGTGAATTACCGATGTTTGAGGCATTCATCGACCAAGTGTATCTCATTCTTGTTGCATTTCCCATAGATAAGCTACTTAAACTGTTGTAAGATGCAATCTGGACCCGTCCATCGATCCGTTCTTTTCTGGATGGCGCCTGACTCAAAGAGTTTCCTGCGGCATTTTTGACTGTATCCTGATAGTGTATTGTGGATTGAACTGTAGGAACCTGTTGTTCAATATTTGTATTATCTTTTAAAATCAAGGCAATCACTTTGTCTCCAATCTTCAATTTCTTAGTTCCGATTGACTTTCCAACGCAGGATATTGATGAAGTATTCTCAACTACGATGACAGGAACTAGAAGATCATTTTCCCTGAAAAAAATATTATCTCCGGACTTTACTCCTCTGGCTGACAAAAATTTAACATAGATATTCTGAGATGTGATATAAGAAACTGTTCCTTCTATCTCCTTTTTCTTTTCCTGGGCGGCAATTATACTGGTCAGGAAGAACAACAAAAATATGAGTACAAAAATTCTCATTAATCCAAAAATATTTTCAATATTGACTTAAAATGACAGGATTGTCATCTTCAAAATAAAAAGTTATAAACAGAATTGACAGGATTGCTGAACAATAATCTTCTGTCCATATTTTCTCTAACGTGGATGGCAACTGTAACAGGCAGAACTAACATAACTGTAGCTTTTAACATTTTTGTGGGTGCTGTCCACTGATGTCTTGTTGCTGTGGGTATGGCACAGGATGCAACTGTATACGGTATAATTTGTGGCAACATTGTGACATTCGGAACAAAGGGTCCAGACACCTTTGTGATGGCCGCTGTTTATCGGAAAATACTGAGTATCGTGATTATATGTTGATGGGACCCAGGCAGATGTATTATGACAACTTTCACAGTTGGTAGGAAATTTTGCAGAAAGATGGTTCGGATTCGTGGTGGAATTATAATCGGTTGTATGGCAACTGAAGCAAGCTGTTGGTGTTCCCTTGAATACCGTTGTATGGCATTTTGCACAAAGAACAGTTGTATGGGCCCCCGTCAAAGGAAAACTGGTGGTGGCATGATTAAAGATATTTTCCAGCCAATTGTTCTGAGTGTGACAAATTGTGCAGTCAGTCGGATAACCCTGAGCCTTGTGATTCAGTGCGGTATCATAATTTGTTTGATGACAGCCCACACAAGTCTGAGGTGCACTCGTGAGGTTGCCTTTGTGACAAGCTGAACATTGGGCAATGGTGATGTGTGCACCCTGTAACTGGTATCCTGTTGTTGCATGGTTAAAGGTGGAGGGCTTCCAGGTAGCGGTATTATGACATGTAGCACAGGTTGTGGGAATACCGGCGGCGACATGAACAGGCAACTGGGAATTTGTGTATGCCTGCAGATGACAGCTTTTACAGTCAGTTGGTGTTCCTGCATAACCATTTATGTGACAGGACGAACACAGTACAGTTGTATGTGCACCCGTTAACGGAAATATGGTTGTTGAATGATTAAAACTGGCCGCAAGCCAATTATCCTGGGAATGGCAAGTTGTACAATCCGTTGAATACTTATTTTGCGTGTGCCCGGGAGCATTGCTGTATTCTGTCTGGTGACAACCGATACATGTCTGAGGAGCTGATGTAACATTGCCTTTATGGCACTGTGAACACTGTACTATATTCTTGTGTGCCCCTTTCAATTCATATCCGGTTGTTGTATGGTTAAATGTGGAAGGTTTCCAAATCACAGTTGTATGGCAGTTGGCACAAGGGGCAGGAATTCCGGCTGCGACATGTCCAGGCAACTGGGAACTATTATAATCAGTCATATGACAATTGTTGCACGCAGTAGGAGTTCCCTTGAAACCAATAGTATGACATTTTGAACACAGAACAGTCGTATGAGCCCCTGTCAAAGGGAAATTAGTTGAATTGTGATTGAAGATACTTTCCAGCCAGTTATTCTGTGTGTGACATAAAGTACAATCTGTGGGATAATTCTGTGCCTTATGGTTAAGGGCAGCATCATAATTGGTTTGATGACATCCAACACATGTTTGTAAGGCGGATGTCAAATTTCCCTTGTGACAATCCGAACATTGAACTATACTTAAATGAGCACCCTTTAATAGATATCCCGTAGTGGCATGATTAAATATGGAAGGTTTCCAGTTGGTTGTATTGTGGCATGTTTCGCATTTTACAGGGATGCCTGCATCAACATGCCTGGGAGTTTGAGAGGAAGTGAACTGTTTGTTATGGCATGAGTTGCAGTCAGTAGAAATCTTTGTAAATTGCCCTGTTGTATGGCAAAGTCCACAGCCAATAGCATGACCACCTGTCAATGGGAAAAAATCATGGTTAATAACTCCTGTATGCCAACTTTCCGAACCTGGACTATGACATTCAAGACAATCAGTTGAAAACTTACCTGTTACATGGTTGGGCTCTTTTGCATTTTGAAAATCAGTTTTATGACAGTTGTAACAATCAATACTCAGAGGTTCAAATTGGTATTTGGAGGAGGATGGATGACAATCGTTGCAGCCTACTGAACGGTGTGCACCAATTAATGGAAAACGTGTCTGTTGGTGCATCTCCGTAATGTTGGTAATGATCCATGAATATGTCGTGTGGCACCTTGAACAGGCATTACCCAAAGTTTTGTTATGGACATCCGTATGACAATCGAGACAATTTCTTCTGGCATCCTTGAATGTGAGTACGAGGTGACATTCCCTACAGTTGATGGTTTTATGCTGACCATCCAATTTGAAACCGGTATTATCATGATTGAACTTCATTTCAGCCGTGTTCACCTTCCAGTTTACAGAGGTATGGCATTGCGCACAATCGATCTTGAATCCTGTCCCGTGAGGGGATGTCTGGCCCTGAACATAAAATGCAATGATCAGGCCAATTAATGTAAGTGACAAGTAGCGCATAATATATC